>MDTG01235324.1_pt1 | contig 37764 bp, 34 predicted proteins | sample 811421 | NCBI WGS metagenome assembly MDTG01 (sample SAMN05326645, study PRJNA326480) | marine metagenome | isolation source: seawater | place: Pacific Ocean: South East | collected 2011
CATAAATTTGTATGTCTGCGAAGATTTAATTCTTTCGTCAGTTGGTGACCATATTACTGGATTCGAAACTATATTTTTTTCCATGACCTATTTGCTCAAAAATCAACTATAGTTTTTAAAACACTTTTCTGCAAAAAGGGCCATATCATAATCTAGTTTTGAAACACCTCCAACATCGTGAGTAGTAAGAGTGATTTTCACTTTATTGTAAACATTTTCCCATTCTGGGTGATGGTTTATTTGTTCTGCTTTCAGGGCAATAGACGTCATAAAAGAAAAAGCTTTTTTGAAATCAGAGAATTTGAAAAGTTTAACGAATGCTTCTCTTCCATCTTTAGTTTTTTCCCATCCCTCAATTTCTTCAAATTTTATGGTTAAATCATTACATTCCATTTCCAAAATCCTTCCTATTAATTATCTCTCTTATTGGTTTCATATTTGAAGCATAAGCTAAAAGTAACTTTAAAACATAATCTATTCTATTATCTAACCATTTGGGAATACTATCCCCATGAGCACCAGGATTAAATTCTTCTACATTTCTAATAACAATATTCTCTGGTATCCACATTATATGGGTGTTCTTATAAGAAGATGATCTTAGTTCTGATATAGGGTAAGCTCCCCCATTTCCAGAACTTACTGATACTATCAAACCAGGTTTATGAGCCAATTCACCATTTCCACATAATAAAAAAATATTTTTAGACGCTGGTGTGGCCATCCCGCCGTACTCTGGAACAACTAAAATAAAGCTATCTGATTTATTTAAATTGTCCGATATCGAATTCCAAGTATTTCCCCAAACACCCTCTCCCTTTTTTTTATCTGGTGACCAAAGCGGCAGTGATTTTTGCGCTAAATCTAGATCATAAATATCTAAATCTGACTTAATATTTAATAATTTATTATTAAGAATATCTGAAATTTTTTTTGACTGAGAATTTGTCCTATGACTGGCAGAAATAATTGAAATTTTCATAGTAAACTTCCCAAAAATTAATTAATGTTTAGATCATATTTATAACTAACACACTAAATTTTATTTTAAAAGATTAGATCAAAGCTATGGAAGAAATAGAAATCACCAAGCCAGACGATTGGCATGTACATTTTAGAGACAGTAATATACTAAAAGCAGTTGTTCCGGAAACTACAAGACATTTTGCTAGGGCAATAGTCATGCCAAATTTGACATACCCTATACTAAATGGAAATCAAGCAATTGAATATAAAAAAAGAATATTAAATGCTATACCAAAAACTGACAATTTTGAGCCATTAATGACAATATATTTGACAGAGAGAACAGATAGGAACGAGCTGAAGGAAGCGTTTTATAGTAAGAATGTGTTTGCAGTTAAACTTTACCCTGCAGGTGCAACAACAAACTCTAATTCAGGTGTAAAAGATATTAAAAAGATTATGCCTGTACTCGAGACAATGGCAAAGATTGGAATGCCACTTCTAATTCATGGAGAAGTAACACATAAAGAAGTTGATATTTTTGACAGAGAAAAAGTTTTTATTGACACAAATCTTGATTTTATTTGCAAAAATTTACCAGAACTTAAGATTACACTTGAACACATAACAACAAAAGAAGCAACTATGTATGTCAAAGAAAGCAATAAAAACTTAGCAGCGTCTATTACACCACATCACTTAGCTTTAAATAGAAATTCTATTTTTGTTGGTGGCATAAGACCTCATAATTATTGTCTTCCTATATTAAAAAGGGAAACACACAGAAAAGCCCTTGTCGAAGCTGCAACAAGTGGAAACATAAAATTTTTTTTAGGAACTGACACTGCACCACATCTGTCAAAAGATAAAGAGAGCGAATGCGGATGTGCAGGTGTTTTTAACTCTACCTATTGCTTATCTATTCTGGCCCAAATTTTTGAATACGAAAATACTCTTCATAATTTAGAAAATTTTGTCAGTAAAAACGGCGCTTATCATTATGCAGTAACACTTAATAAAGAAAAGACAAGGCTTAAAAAATTAAAAACACCTCTCATTTTAAAAAAATACTTAAATATAGATGGAGAAAAAATAAGAATATTTGATCCAACTTTCCCAATATTTTGGAGAGTTGAGAATTAATTATATTTTGTGAAAACTTTTATTTAAATCATCTCCATATTGAATAAATTTTTATGGAATATTTATTTAAAATGATATCCTGGTAATAATTTTCCTAAATGTTCTTTAACTTTATTGTTTTTGTTATCACTAAGTTTCAATAATTTCTCAATATTATTTCTTATATTTTTATCGGATTTTAAACGTTTTAAAACATAAATTTTGGGATGAATTGTCTCAAGTATATTCTCCTTTTTCGATACGAGCTCCTCATGCATCTTTTCACCCTTTCTGAGACCAGTAAAATTAATACTAATATCTTTATCTGGTTCTAATCCATTTAATCGGATCATATCTTTAGCTAGGTCAAGAATTTTGACAGGATTACCCATCTTCAATAAAAATAGATCTCCCCCTTTACCGATAGTGCTGGCATACATAACAAGTTGACTGGCTTCTGGAATAGACATAAAATATCTCGTAACATCTTTATGTGTGATTGTTACAGGTCCACCTTCTTTAATTTGCTTCTTGAATAGTGGAATAACGCTTCCACTGCTTCCCAAAACATTCCCAAAACGAACCACCATGAATTTTGTGGCTTTATTATCTTCTGAAATAATTTGACAAGCAATCTCAGCTGCTCGTTTACTTGCTCCCATAACATTTGTTGGGTTAACGGCTTTATCAGTGGAAATAAATACAAATCTAGGAACCTTATGTTTAGCTGCTAAAAAAGCAACATTATAAGTGCCAAATAAGTTAGTTTTTAGTGCTTCATAAGGGTTACTCTCCATTAGAGGAACATGCTTGTAAGCAGCAGCATGATATATAACTGATGGTTTATACTTCTTAATTATTGTTTCTAATTCATTACAATTTTGAATATTTCCAATAATAGAAACGAAGGATATTGTTGGAAATAAAGATTTTAGCTTCATTTCTATTTGATATAAAAACAACTCAGTTTGCTCAAATAATATAACTGTTTTTGGAGACAACTTTGAAATCTGAAAAGAGAGTTCACTGCCTATTGAACCACCAGCGCCAGTAACTAATATAATCTCGTTAGATATTATCTCACGAACTGGTTGCAAATCTAAACTAATTGCATCTCGACCAAGTAAATCAGATGGATCAATATCTTTGATTTGGTATGGATTTACTTTACCATTTAAAATTTGGCTTAATGAAGGTAAAGTTTTAAGGGTGACATTGGCGATTCTAGAGTACTTTGAAATTTTTAAAATTTGGGATCTGCTTGCAGAAGGTATAGCTAAGATTACCTTTGAGATTTCATACTTATTTTTTATTTCTGGTAAAAGGCTTATATTACCAAATACCTTTAAACCATTTATAGTGCGCCCATGTAGATCAGATGAATCATCCAGAAAGCCAACAGGTATAAATTTTAACGAAGGTAAGGATAATAGTTGATCAGAAATTTGAATTCCAGCGTTTCCGGCACCCAGAATAATAGTATTTTCTTTATTTTCACTACTCTTAAAAACTTTCTTCCAATTAACGTATAATATTCTTAATAAAACTAATATATTCAATGACAATGAGGTTAGTAAAAGTATAAATTCTATATTTAGAATAAGTTTATTATAAATTAGCATAAAACTAACAGAAATTATGACCGGTAATAATAAAGAATTAATATTTCTAAATTTAAAATAACTCCAATAAATATTGTAATTACCAAAGTATTTTAAAGTTATTGTACATACAGTTCCGTAAAGCAAAGTATCAAAAAATAAAGTATCAATTTTTTCAGGAAATATTGATAATTTTATTACAGCATATATCAAAGAAAGAGATATGAAATCTATTAAAATTACAAAACTATTTTCTTTCTCTATTAACAATTTATTAATTTTGAACATGATAATTGAACCTATTTATATCAGAAGAAAATTAATATAATTAACATGTTAAAGTTGATTAATCTAGATTAATTATTTTATTTAAATGTTTTTCAAACTTATTTTGAAATCCTTTTAAAAGCAACTCTTTTGACTGTGCTGTTCCGTATATTTGCATCTGACGTGAAAGCTTCGTTAATGTAATATTATTATCAAACGAAGCAACAAAATCATAGTTAAAATCTTTACAAATGTTTTGCAAACAAAAATATCGTTTTAGCTTTTCGTAATATTTAGTCTTTTCAAGAAATTTATCAAATGATATAAATAATACATTATATTTTTGGTCTAACATCCAATTAATACTATTATATTGAGCTTCCAAGTTATTTAAAAAAGTTATATAGCTTATAGGCTTCATACCTCTAGAATTATAAACCTGAAGGATTTGTTGGTATTGAATACGGGGTTCACGATAAACATAAATGCCAATTGCTCCACCTAATCCAAAAAACCAGTTTGCTAAATTCTTTTCTCTTGGAATACCATTATCTAAGATAATATTTCTATTAAATAAGAATGGCCAATAATATTTTAAGTGAAACCATTTTTTAAAGGAGGTTTCATTAAAATTATTTTTTAAAATTAACATATGGATACTTATTAAATAAGACCAAATACTTCTATTTACACTTGCTGACTCGTGCATTTGTAAACTGCGACCTTTTTTATGTAAATAATATCTATAGATAGGAGTTTTTTGAATTATATTGAGAGGAATTCTTTTAAAAATATTTTTAACTAACTTTAATGTTACATTTATTCGCTCTCTTTTAGTATATCCAAAAGTTGTTGCTTTTGGCCATGAGAAGTTATCTTCGTTATCAGTAAATTCATCAAGTCTAATATTTCTAGGTAAGTAACAACCTTCATTATTTAAAATATCTACTAACAAACCGGAGCCACTGAAATGAAAACCATCTACAGCTATTAGTTTATAATCGTCTTTATTAATAAAATTCATATCTAATTCCTAGAAAAGTGTGTATACAAATGGCGATAATACTGATCCTTGAGCCAAAATCAATAAACCACCAAATATTAATATTATTATGACAATTGGTAAGAGCCATAGTTTTTTTCTAGCATGAAGAAATTCCCAAATTTCTCTAATAAAATCCAAAATAACTTCTCTATTTAAAATTGTTTGTTAAAAGAAGACGGTAAACTATTTTCGTCAGAATCAGCCCAATGGGTTTCTTTTTTTTGAAATTTCAAATTTAAATGGTCACGGCCAAACAATCGCATTATTATTGCAAAAGATGAAAATAGTCCAAAAAAAATCAAACCAAAAATAATTGGATTAACTATTGATCCTAAAAACAATCCAAAGTGCATCCAAGCTTTATTGAATGGTAGTAAAATTTTAGGCTTAACAAAAGAAACAATCAGGAGAATAAGTGATAACATTAAAAAGATTATTGTACCAATTTCAAAACCATCTAGAAAAAAATAAAGGCTAACCGCAATAAATATAAACGAAAAGAAAAGTCCGAATTTAAAATTTGAGGGTAATTTATTTTGGGGTAAATTCATAAATAATTCTAAAAATTTTATATTATTATTTAAATGAAGGTACTTTGTTAAAATGTCAATTTAAAAATAGACTGAATGAGTTTCAAATTTTTAAAATTTTTAATTATTTTTTATTTTCAACATATGTGCTATTAACTAATAAGAATGCTTGTGAATAAATGAATATTTTGAAATCTATTAATAACAAAGCTAGATTGAAATTTTTCTTAGTAAAGTGTGTTCCTTCAAAAAATTTTTTTATAATTTTTTTGGCTATCATTATACCTTTGGAAATAATTGGGCATTTTGTTCATGATACACGCTACTACTTCGATCAACGTTATATGACTTTGTCAAGCAACTCAATTCAAAATGAAACATCTACCAAAATTCCATTTTGGAAATATAAACCACTGTCAAAAATTAGATCTATAGGGCTATATGCTAATTTTCTTGAAACAAAAATTGAGTATGACTGTATTTTTAATACTAACAAATATGGGTTTGTAAACACTGGCGACATTGGTAATTTTGTAGATTATTTAGTGGTTGGGGATTCTTTCACAGAAGGAGTAGGTGGGTGTCCCTGGCTAACTAAAAAAACCATTTTGGAAGAACCCCGTTTAGACAACATCAAGATTATAAACGGTGGTTTAATGAGTGCCGGTGTAAGAAAATTTGAACAAATATTATATTACACAAGAAATGAACTTAAAGTTAAAAATCTTGTTATTATAGCTATATCAAATGATTTTAAGCGTGATGGTCCTGGGAAATGGCATGTTGATCGGAATTGTTATTTAAAACAAATTTGTTCTAGTATGAATAATTTTTATATTCGTGATTTTAATATATCGAATGAAAAACTAAAAATGGAGTCTAGAGAGAGAAGAAAAGAAAGAGGACCTGACTATTTAAGTGAAATAACTAGATACTCCTTTACTGTAAGAACTATTTTAGAATATAATGATATAGTTTTAAGTTATTTTTTCTCAAAAAATTCAAAAAATATGAATTCATATCAAAATAAATTTATTGAAAACTTTAAGTCCTTGTCTAGGATGAAAAATTTATATCCAAACTTATCAATAATATTAGTTCCAACTAGAGACGAAGTTGGCTTTTTAGGAAAAAAAAACAAAGATAGCACTTATGTGGAACAACATCTTTTAAAAGAGAATATAAAATTTAATTGGTGTTCCTTAACAGCATCAGATTTTTTACCCTTTGACGGTCACCCAAACAAAAAAGGTTACAAGAAATTATTTGAATGTACTGTGAATGAAATACAAAACTCACATGGGAAATAGATTTATTAAAAATAAATTAAAATTAACTAATCTTGCTTATCATAATTGTTATGATATGTTTTTTATTTAATGAGATACAATTTATATTAAAAAGCAATAAAATGAATACCATAAAAGACCTTATTATGTTTTTTATATACAGGAAAAAATACTTTCTAATTCCTTTACTAATTGTTCTGTTTTTGATTGCAGGAACACTCATACTTGTTCAAGGCACTGTAATAGCACCTTTTATTTATACTGTATTTTAATGTTATGAAAACTTATATCTTAGGCATATCAGCGTTTTATCATGATAGTGCAGCTTGCTTAATTGAAAATGGTGTTATCGTTGCGGCTGCCCAAGAAGAGCGATTTTCTAGAATTAAACATGATGCTTCATTTCCAAAAAATGCAATAAATTTCTGTTTAAGTAAATCTAACATATCGAAAGATCAACTTTCGTTTGTAGTATTTTATGAGAAACCCTTTTTAAAATTTGAACGTCTTTTAGAAACTTACTTAGCTTTTGCACCAAGAGGTTTCAAAAGCTTCTTAGCTTCGATGCAAGTTTGGCTAAAAGAAAAAATTTTTCAAAAAAAAATAATAATAGATTCCCTAAATGACACCTTTGAATGCAAAGAAAATTGGAACAACAAACTCCTTTTTTCAACACATCATTTATCACATGCAGCAAGTGCCTTTTTCCCATCCTCATTTGATGAAGCGGCTATTTTGACTCTTGATGGTGTGGGTGAATGGACTACTACATCTATATATTATGGTTATAAAAATAAAATAGAGTTGATTAAAGAAATAAAATTTCCACATTCATTGGGTTTGTTATATTCAGCCTTCACTTATTACTTAGGATTTAAAGTTAACTCAGGTGAATACAAAGTAATGGGACTAGCTCCTTATGGAGAGCCTAAATATTATGACTTAATTCTTAAAAGATTAATTCATGTTGCTGATGATGGTAGTTTTCAATTGAATATGAATTATTTTAATTTTGCTACTGGTCTAACAATGACTAACAATAAATTTAATGAATTGTTTGAAGGGCCACCTCGTTCGTCAGAAACTAAAATAACCCAACGTGAAATGGATTTAGCAGCATCTATTCAAAAAGTGATAGAGTATATTATTGTCAAAATTGCAAAATATATTAAAAAGACAACTGGACAAAATAGATTATGTTTATCAGGTGGTGTGGCTTTGAATTGCGTTGCAAACGGGCTTCTTATTAAAGAAAATATATTCGAGGATATTTGGATACAGCCAGCAGCAGGTGATGCTGGGGGTGCTTTAGGGGCAGCGCTCTCTGCTTGGTACTTACATTTGAAAAAAAATAGAAAACCTAACCATAAAACAGATGGAATGTTTGGTGCATTATTAGGTCCAGAATATTTAGATATAGAAATTGAAAAATCACTTATCAAATGTGGAGCTAATTTTACAAAACTTTCTTACAATCAAATGATTGATAAAGTTTCTAACGAATTGTCGAATGAAAGTGCAGTTGGATGGATGCAAGGTAGAATGGAATTTGGGCCTAGAGCATTAGGCTCTAGAAGTATAATAGCTGATCCGCGTTCTAAAAAAATGCAAAAACAACTAAACCTAAAAGTAAAATTTCGTGAAAGTTTTCGTCCTTTTGCACCAAGTATAATAAAATCAGAATTAAATAATTGGTTTGATCTTAAAAAAGATAGTCCTTACATGTTACTTGTAGCAGATGTGAAAAAAGAAAAACTACTAAAAGTGCCAAAAAACTATAAACAATTGTTTGGTATCGAAAAACTTAATATAGCACGATCTCTGATTCCAGCTGTTACACATGTTGATTTATCTGCAAGAGTACAAACCGTAGATGAAAATATAAACAAAGCATATTATGATGTAATAAATGCATTTGCAAAAAAAACAGGATGTCCAATACTTGTAAATACTTCTTTTAATGTTAGAGGTGAGCCAATAATTTGTTCACCCGAGGACGCATTTAGATGTTTCATGGGGACTGATTTAGACATTCTAGTCATAGGAAATTATTTCTTAACAAAAAAAGAACAAAATAAGGACTTACTAACAAATTACATGAATAAATACGATTTGGATTGAAAATGAAACATATAGTTAAAATTTTTATAATTAATATAATTTTAATTGTTTTACTTGTGTTTTTATTTGAAAAATTTTTTTTAATAGAATATTTAAATAAATATACGAATGCACCAAACAATTTAAGTACAATCCGAACACCGTCCGATATTTATAAAAAAAAAGAATGTAAAGCACCTCTAAAATATAGTTTTGTTGACACTAGAGGACCAGGATTACTCAGAGATGAGAAAGTTGGTCATTTTCTAACACCTAATTTTAATCCTGTGAATAATAATGGCTTTCTTTTTGATTGCTATGAAAAAAAAAATAAAAATGATTTTAATATTATTTTAATTGGTGATAGTTTCACCGCTTCTCTACAAATTCCTGTTTCAAAAACTTGGCCAAATTTATTACGAACAATTTTTGAAGAAAAGAAAAAAGGCAAGACAGTCAATATTTATAATTTGGCAGTTGGTGGAGCTGGCATGATCCATCAAATTGAACAGCTTAATTATGCAATTGATAAAATGAAACCTGACTTGGTAATACATAGCATTTTTTTAGGAAATGATTTTACAGACGAAGATTTTGAAACTTTTCAAATTATTCAAAAACCTCACAGACAATTTCCACCATCTAAATTCAAAGTGATCAGTGACGCTACAATTTTGTCAATTAAACCTCGCTTAAATTACTATTTAATAATGAATTTAGTGAATGCTTTTAATAATACAGGTACTGTTTTAGAAAATGACTTAGGAAAATTTGTTCTTGATGCAGATTGGCTATGGAATGATTCACCTGATTTAGAAAAAAGATTTAAGTTAAAATTAAAATATAAAGAAAAGACATATAACGTTAAAAAGATAAAAGTTAATCCCATTAGATCGTATTTGGCAGACGACATTGCAATTATTTTTGAATTTCAAATTAGAAAAGAAACACTATCAATCCAAATATTGAGATCTCAAAATTATATTGCTAATCATAATAAAATTATTTTTGCACGAAGTTGTTTTTTAAGAAAAAAAATCTGTTCTAAAATTACTCATTTTTTCAATCCTGAAAATGTATCAAATGTAAATTATTCTTACAACATACAACATAGTGATGTTATGAAATCTATCAAACAAAAATCTAATAACAAAAAAAATGAAAAGGTGTCTAAAGATACTGTAATCGATAATAGATATAAATATCCGTTTGAAGCTACAATTGACTTGATCTTAAAACTTCAAAAAATTCCGATAAATAACTCTTTAGAAAACATAACTTTAGAGAAAAAATATCCAGACGCCATTAATGACATGCCTAGACCATACATGATTTATGTTGATGATTATAATAAGTATATGCACGATCGCAAAAGAATATTTCAGGACAGCTTAAAAGAAATAAAAAAAATTACAAATTCTCAAAATTATTTTTTATTCACTATTCCATCAATGTTGTCTGCAAGTAAAAACTATTGGGATTATGCTAATTTAGATGAATTGTCTTCATTTAAAATCTCAAGATACAAACCTGAGGAAATTGCAAAAGAAGTCTTTAAAAATAATAGAATTATATTTAAAAGCTTTTTTGAGTTTATAGAAAATAATAAAATAAATGCGTCAACTTTATATGATCCATTTCATCGTCATTTTACTGTCAAAGGTCATTCAGCCTATTTATCTTTCATAATTAATAATATTAATGACTGATTTATGTCTAGTTTTTTCAAAAAAATTTTACTCAATATTAATTTTTATGTTAAGAATTAATGTAATTATAAAATAACAAATAGTTTCTAAGTTAAATTTGATTAAAAAGTTAAAACTGGCTAGAGAAATGCTTTTAGTAAAAATTCTTAAACCATTTGTAGAGATGTTTCCTATTATTGCGAATTTTTACCGTTTTGTTCGTGATACTAGAGCAACAGAAACTAAAGTTTTATTCAGAGATAAGTTAGGTTTCTTTTTCAATGGAAATGACGCCATGCAAAACGGCAATTTCGAACCTATTGAAACATTGATTATTGAACAATTACTAAAAAAGTTTGATATTTTTATTAATATTGGAGCTAATACAGGTTATTATGTTTGTAAATCTTTATCTAAAGGCAAAAACACCATAGCCTTTGAACCTAATAATCTTAATGTTATTTTTTTGCTAAAAAATATTCGGGCAAACAAATTTAAAACAGATTTTCAATTTTTTCCTGTTGCTCTTAGTGATGAAGTAGGAGTATTGCCAATGTATGGTGCAAGCACTGGTGCATCCTTAATAAAAGGATGGGCTGGACAAAAAGGTGCTAGTTTAGTGCCAATATCTACATTTGATAAAATTGCATCTTCTTTAATTAAAAGAAAGAAATGTCTTGTACTTATTGATATTGAAGGTGCCGAATTTAAATGCCTTAAGGGTGCAAAGTCACTTTTATCTTCAAATGAAGATAATGTTTTTCTTATAGAAGTTAGTGTAACAGATCATCAACCAGAAGGAATAAAAATAAATCCTAACCTAGTAAAAACATTTAAATTAATGAAATCATTTGGATATAACGCCTATACTGCAAACACTGAACTAAGAAAAATAGAAATATCAGAGATTGTAGATATAAAAAATAGTAATATAAATACTCTTGAAACAAGCAATTTTATTTTTGTAAAGTCAAAACAAATCTTGAAATCAATTGAATTTTGATAGTATGTTTTTTAATTTTTAAAAAATAAAGTCTAGTTAATTACATTAGAAATAAAAAATCATTGAATTATTTAAATTATCACATGCAAGGACATGAAGTCAAAATATTGATTAATGAATTGAAAAGCTTAAAGCAATTCTTATTATGTCTCATACATGTTAATTCAAAATTTAATTTGTATTAAAAGAGTTTGGAAAATATGAATATTGTTGCAAAAATTTTTAAAATTTTATCATCAAAAGAAAAAAAAGAAGCCTACAAAGTTTTTGGAATGATTTTAATCATGGCATTATTAGATATGTTAGGCGTTGCTTCTATTATGCCATTTGTAGCAGTTATATCTAATCCAGAAATAATTGAAACTAATAAAATTCTAAACATAACATATATTCATATGAATGAGTACGGTATTAATAGTAAAAATAAATTTATATTTGTTCTGGGAGTTTTGACTTTTTTAGTTTTAATTTTAAGTTTGACTTTTAAAGCATTAACTGTTTTTTTTCAAACCAGATTTTCTCTAATGAGAGAGTATACCATTGGACACCGATTATTAAGTGTATATCTCAATAAACCTTATAGTTGGTTTATAACTCGTAATAGTGCTGATTTAAGTAAAAATGTTTTATCTGAAGTAAATATTGTAATATCTGATGTGTTGATACCTTTCATGAATATTACCGCTCAATCTTGTGTATCAATAGCCATACTTTTATTACTTTTATTTATTGACCCTTTTTTGGCAATCAGTGTTGCAACAATCCTAATCTTTTCATATGGGTTAGTTTTTTATTTTACTAAAAATTTTTTAGAAAAAATTGGCAAACAACGAACCTTAGTTAATCGAAAGCGTTATGAGACTATTAATGAAGCATTTGGCGCATCAAAGGAAATTAAATTAGGTGGTCTAGAACATGTTTACGCAAGTCGCTTTTCTTTACCAGCTGAAACTTATGCTAAAAATTTAGCTGCCGCAAATCTAATTGGTCAATTACCACGCTTTGCACTTGAATTGATAACATTTGGTGGCATGTTGCTTGTCATACTTTATCTAATGTTACAAAATAGTGCTTTTACCAATATTTTACCTTTATTGTCATTGTACGTACTTGCCGGGTATAGACTTATGCCATCAATGCAAGGAATATATCGATCTGCAACTCAATTAAAATTTGCTATTTCAGCTTTGGATGGTTTATTAAAAGAGCTGGACAACAAAAAGTCTTTTCAAAAAAAATCATTGATAAAGTCGTTTGAACTTAAGAAAAAAATTGAACTTAATAATGTAACATACAATTACCCCAAATCAAAAAAGAGAGCTATAGAAAACATTAATTTAAGTATCAAAGCACAAACACGAGTTGGATTTGTTGGCCAAACCGGAAGTGGTAAGACCACTACTGTAGATCTTTTGTTAGGACTTCTTCAGCCTACGTCAGGCACTTTGAAAATTGATGGAAAAATTTTAAACACATTAAACCTCAAAAAATGGCAATCCATTATTGGATATGTACCTCAACAAATATATTTGGCTGATGACACTCTGGCCGCGAATATAGCGTTTGGAATAGCTCCAGAAAATATTAATATGCAAAAAGTTGAAGAAGCAGCAAAATCTGCAGAATTACATCACTTTGTTTTAAAAAATCTACCAAAGAAATATTTAACTATTATAGGAGAACGAGGAGTTCGTTTGTCTGGTGGACAAAAACAAAGAATTGGTATAGCTAGAGCATTATACTTAGAACCAAAAGTATTAGTATTAGATGAAGCTACCAGTTCACTTGACACTGTAACGGAAAGTGCGGTTATAAAATCTTTAAAAAACATAGACAATGACCTAACTATTATTATGATTGCACATCGTTTAAGTACCATAATAGAATGTGATCAAATATATTTTTTTGAAGATGGTAAGTTAATATCTCAAGGTACTTATAATGAACTACTAAAACAAAATATTAATTTCCGTGCAATGCATAAACAATATTAACCACTATTATAAATATTAGAGAGGTAAATAAAAATGATATTTAACTTAATTGGTTCAGAGACTTCTAAAATAAGAATTGATTGGGTAATATCTAACCTATCCAGTTTACCTGCTGGTCTTTCAATTTTGGATGCGGGCGCAGGAGAATTAAAATTCAAGAAATTTTGCAAACATTTAACTTATGTTTCACAAGATTTTGCTCAATACGATGGGAAAGGTGATGAAGAAGGACTTCAAACAGGTAACTGGAATAATGACAATTTAGATATTATATCTGATATAACAAATATTCCTGTGAAAAAAAATTCTTTTGATGTAATTTTGTGTTCTGAGGTGTTTGAACATTTACCAGACGCGGTAGCCACTTTAAATGAGTTTTCAAGAATTTTGAAACCAGGAGGAACATTGTTAATAACTGCTCCGTTTGCATCACTTACCCATTTTGCTCCATATCATTTTTGTGGATATAATAAATATTGGTATCAACATCATCTTAACAGGCTAAATTTTACAATCGAAGCATTAGACCACAATGGATCATGGTTTCATTTTATAGCGCAAGAACTTAGACGAAGTCGATTTATTAGTGCAAAATATTCTTCAAAATTTTTAGGGTTTATTACTCGTATATCAATTATTCCCATACTAATATTATTATCTCTTTTAGCTCGCTTTGATCGAGGATCACACGAAACTTTATGTTTTAATTACATGGTAAGAGCAAAAAAAATAAATAAAAAAATAAAATAATAAATTAAATTGCGATGATTAAAAAAAATTTTAAATCAAAACTAAAAAAAATTAGGCTAATATTTTATTTGAATGCGGTATTAAAATCAAAAATTTTAAAAATTCGCTCTAAATATATCAAAAAAATTTACGAAAAAAAATTAAAAGAAACTCAAAATTACTATGATAAAAATTTTTCAATAAAAAACTTTAAAAAAAATCACTTTGAAATTTCCCCTTTATTTACTCCTAAAAAAAAAGGAGATCTAAATATATTCTGGGTAGGTGCGCATGAAGCTCAGGATAAGTCAGGTTTTTTGCAAGCACTTAGAAAGTTTGGTTGTGTAGAGTGTTTTAAAAATTCTAACTCTGAATATGGACCACTATATAAAGCTCAAGGACTTAAATGGTTAGATGTTAGAAAGATTAACGACCATACTTTATTAGAACAAGTAAAAAAATCTCATAAGAACAAAAAGATAAATCTTTTATTTGGACAAATGTGGTCACATGTATTTTCTAAAGAGGCACTTCTAAAAATACGTGAGTTAAGTATACCAGTTGTTAATATTGCTATGGATGATAAATTACCAGAGCTCTGGGGATATAAAGATAATCAAAGGCTTGGTTCTGTGGGCTTGGGTAATGGTGTAGACATGACACTCACAACTACTATACAAGCCTGTCAGTGGTATTCGATAGAAAATATGCCATCTTTATTTTGGCCTTTAGCTAGCGATTTTAAGCTATTTGGTAAATCTAGCAACATAACTAGAGATATAGATATTTTATTTATTGGTAATCGTTATGGGATAAGGGGTAAAATTATTGATTATCTTTTTCAAAATGGAGTTAACGTAACATGTTATGGTAATGGATGGCCAAATGGACCAGTGAATGCTGATCAAAATGTGGCTCTTTCAAAAAAAGCAAAAATTATTTTAGGTGTTGGAACCATAGGTTATTGTTCTGATGTATATACGTTAAAACTTCGAGATTTCGACGCATTAATGACTGGAGCTTTATATATTACACACCGCAACCCTGATTTATTACAATTATTTTGTGAAGGATACCATCTAGAATGTTATGAAAATGAAAATGAACTTCTTGAAAAAATTAAATATTATTTAAATCAACCTTATAAGAGAGCTATAATTGGAAAACAAGGAAAAAAGAAAGCTAAAAAATATCATACTTGGGAAACTCGAATTCAACAAACATTTTATGAGTTAGATTTTATTTCTGAAGATACTTTTTAATAATATTGCTTTTCAAGTTGTTGAATTTAATTATAAATCATACTTTTTATTAGGATTTATAATTAAAATGTTAATGGATTTTAAAATAAACAAATTTTCATATAGTCAGGGTAATTTTTAATGAATTTAAACATTGAAATATTCTTAATTTTAATTTTTATAGTTTTTTTTACCATTTTTGGCATTTTAGTTTCTCTAAAAAGTAAACTATTTATGTTTTTTCATGTTGTACCATTTTTAATAATTCTTTCAATGATAGATGTGTTTTTCCCAGCTGTTTTGTGGCTATCTTATGGTAATGTAGATATTCCTCCCTGGCTTAACCCTTTTACAAGCAAGGAGATTATTTCAGGGGTATTATATTATACTATTTTTTATATAATAATGATATTCATGATAATTTTAACCTCTAAAAACAAAATAACTAGTTTAATTTTGAGCTATGATAATACATTTGTTAAATTGAAGCGTCGTTTAAATTTTTATATTTTAGTCACTGGATTTATTTTTTGTGCTGGGCTTTATATTGAGATAAAATCTTATGGTGGGTTAAATCAATGGATTTTTTACAATTTCACAGTTAGGTTTAATCCTACTGCTAAAGAAAAAGATGCTCTAGATATATTCTTTCAATTTATACCATGGCGATCTTTGTTCAATGCTTTATGTTTTTTAGCGTTTTTTTTTAGATATAAATTTAATCGACCTAAATTATATGGTTTCATTATACCATTATTTGGTGCCTTGTTCGCTTTAACAACTTCTTTTCGAGGATCTATTTTTGCTTTTTTTCTTGGTTTGCTCTTCATGGAAAATTTAAGGATTTTTATTCACAATAATTTGAACGAATACCACTTATATGGAAAAGGAAAAGAAAGTATATTCAAAATAAAATACTTAATTATTAGTGGCTTAATAGTTAGCTCATTCTTTGTTTATGGAACATTAAGATCAGCTTATGTTAATTTTGAATTAAAGCAAAACAAAACTGAGATATCAGCTGTTTACAAAATGTTAAACCAAGGAAGTGGTCTTCAAGGAGTATCTGGAATAATAAGAAGTTATAAAAAAGATGTTGAACTTTTAAAAGGTAAAACATTTATAGATATGTTGTTGTTGCCAATTCCACGATCTATTTATACATCAAAACCTGAATGGTATGGAGTTGCAGATGTCACAAGAGGGATGGGTTGGCCTGAATCTACTCAACCAGCAGTAACAATGCCTGGCGAATCATATGCTAATTTTGGAAATTTAGGTTTGTTAATAGCAGTATTGTATGGATTGTTTTTTGGTTTTATACTTAAGTTTTTCAAGAAGAAAGGGGGTATATATATAGTTCTATATCCTACTGTTTTAATACCATTGATATTTACTTCAAATTGGATGTCTTTTACAGGTGTAATGAACATGTTTTTTCCAGCAATTTTCACTATTTTTTTAATTTATATAATAAATATTAGAATTTATATTTAAGATTATAATTTACAAATTGTCTTATCCTAAGAATAACCTATATTTGAAATCTTGAAATTTTATATAAACTTAAAAGTTTTTAAAGTTTTTGAATTTAAAATTAATGAATTATCGACATGTATTTATAATTTTAAAAGAAATTAAATTAAGTAGGGATTTTAATTAGAAAAATGTGCGCTATATTAGGAATCGTCGGAAATATCACTGACAAGGACATTGGTTGGATCAATAAAGCATCCTTTCTTTTGAAACACCGAGGCCCAGATTTTGGGTCAAGTTGGCTTTCCACATCTAAAAATGCTCTTTTTGCTCATAGAAGGTTATCTATTATAGATACTGGTAATCAGAGCAACCAACCATTTTTATCTGATGATAATCAATTGATTATCTCATTTAATGGTGAAATCTATAATTATATTGAAATCAGAGAAGAGTTAATTTCTTTAGGTGATCGATTTAAAACGTCTGGAGATACTGAAGTTCTTCTGGCATCTTACCGCAGATGGGGTGCAAAATGTTTAGATAGATTAAATGGGATGTTTGCATTTGCAATTTGGGATCAGAGAAGAGGTGTAGGAAATGAAAAATTATTTATTGCCAGGGATAGGTCTGGAGAGAAACCTTTTTATTATCGTCATAAACCAGGACGATTTGAATTTTCGTCTGAGTTAAAGGGTTTAGAGGGAAAAGGTACATTAGATCCTCAGGGTTTAAATCATTATCTGGCTCTTGGTTATGTGCCGGGAGAACTATGTATTGTCAATGGGGTAAAAAAATTACCTCCAGCACATGCAGGTTTATTGGATATATCTTCAGGAAAACTTGAAATTTGGAATTACTGGCTAATCCCTGAAATTTCTATCAATAATTCTATAAATAAAATAGATCTTGCAGATAAAGTTTGGTCATTACTAAATGAATCCGTCAAAATACGCTTGAGAAGTGATGTTGAAACCGGTGTTTTCCTTTCTGGAGGACTTGACTCTAGTTTAGTTACAGCCTCTGCATCAAGTGTTACAGACAAAACTATAAAAACTTTTTCAATAAGTGTTCCTGGCAGCAGCATGGATGAAACAAAACATGCTAAGTTAATAGCTGATTATTTTGGAACAGATCATCATGTTTTAGAAATTAATACACCCTCCCTTGAGACATTAAATGAGTTTTCTTCTTTGATCGATGAACCTATTGCTGATTCTTCTATTATTCCATCTTTTTTAGTCAGTAAATTAACTGGAAAGCACGTTAAAGTTGCTTTGGGTGGAGACGGTGGAGATGAGCTTTTTGGGGGGTATACGCATTACCAAGATACCTTAAGAAATAATAGAATTTTAAGATGGTTTCCAAAATCAGTTTATACAGCCTTAGGTGCCATTGCTGAACACCTCCCGGCAGGAGTATCAGGACGCAACTATATTTGTTCGCTGCAAAAAGGTGCGAAACAGAGTAGAGTATGGGGAACACCTTTTTTTGATATTAATTTAAGGAAAAAACTTTTTACTAAAGATTATTATAAACTTCTACAAACTCAAATTAAAGCTCCAGAAAAGCTTAGTCTTTCACTGTTACCAAGTGATATGGAAATAGTAGATTCATTAACCAGGATGGATTTTCAACAACAGTTACCAGATGATTACCTTGTAAAAGTTGACAGAGCAAGTATGGCAAATAGCTTAGAAGTTCGTTGTCCATTTCTTGATCATCACCTAATTGAATTTGCTTTTTCTAAAATTCCACATTATTGGAAAAGCAACTTGAAAGAACGCAGACCCATTCAAAATTTATTAGCCAAAAAACACCTGCCTAAAGATTTTATAATTGATAGAAAACAAGGTTTCTCTATACCTATGGATAATTGGATGCAAAAGGTAGATTTAAATGAATATCTTAATGAGCTACCAAAGGCTATATTTAACAAAAATTTTATTGAAAACCTTATCAAAGGGCAAAGAAATGGACGAACTAATGGAGCCAGGTTATTTTCACTATTAATGTTAACTTATGCTGGCAAAAACTCTTTTGAATTTAATTAAAAATTATTAATTTACATAAAAGCCCCTGGAAAATACATAATTGAAAAATAAAATTAAAAAAAAATCTCCTGAAATTTCTGTTTTAATGACAGTTTATAACTCAGAGGATTGGTTAGAACAAAGCATTTGTAGCGTATTATCACAAACTTTTAGTGATTTTGAATTCATAATTGTTGACGACGGGAGTACAGATAAATCTTTTGAAATATTGATTGGATATGAAAAGACAGATCCTCGGATAAAAGTATACAAAAAGAAAAATTCTGGTTTGACAGACTCACTTAATTATGGTCTTCAAATGGTAAATGGAAATTGGTTAGCAAGAATTGACTCTGATGATGTCTGTAAAAGTAACAGACTTGAAAACCAATTATCTTTTGCAAAGCAAAACAATACTTTCATATTAATTGGTTCTGGTCTTCAAATTATAAATGAAAAAAATGATAAGGGTAAAATTTATATTTATCCGAAAAGTTCAAAAAAATTAGTTAGCCAGATTAGTAAAGGAGATGCTTTTTTCCCACACTCTTCAGCATTTATTAATGTAAATGCACTTAGAAAAGTTGGAGGATATAGATCTCAGTTTAAACGTTCACAAGATCAAGATCTATGGCTTAGATTGTCTGAAATTGGAACTATTTCCTGTATTGATGAACCACTAGTATTTATAAGGAAACATTCAAGTCAAATGTCAGTTATTGATTCAGGTTTAATGCAAATACAGTATTCCTATTTAGCTATGACTAGCTACCATATTCGTCAGATGGGGGAAACTGATCCTTTAACTGAAATTAATAAAAATAAATTTAAAGAATTTTTTAATTTCATAAATAATTATTTGATAACTAGGGAAATATTTCAAATAAGAAGCTTAATTGAAGAATTAAAGATTACTATTTATTATGAAAAATCCTTATCAATGAAATTATTTAAGATTATAAAATTAATCTTTAAGAAACCAAAAAAACTTTTACTCGCTATTTTTTACACTATTCTTAGACAAAATCTTGCGTCTAAAATTGCAACAAATTGGATAATAAAGAAAAATTAATATGATAAATTTTAAAAGATTTATATTTAACTTTTCTTCATCTTACACAGGAGGAGGGTTAAAAAGATTATTAGCATTTAGTAAATGGTTTAATAAGAATGGAGGAGCACACTTCATAGTTAACACAAAATTAAACCACCACATGGGAAACTTTCAAAATAATTCTTACTACTATGTTAATTTAAACCGTTTTCAAAAAACTCTCAATTTACAAGGTTATGTTAAATCTGTTTTTAACAAAACTAATGGATGTGATTTTTATTATTCTTACAACATACCCATGAAAAAATTTAATACTAAGATTTCCTGGTTTCATTTGAGTAATGTTCTTCCTTTAATTTCCAAAAGTGATTTTAACATTCCTACCACTAGGAAAATTGAGTTACGTTGGCTTGGCGTTCTCATAAAAAAAGGTCTTTCAAAAAGTGATTTCATTAGCGCTGAGTCAAATTATTCTCTTGATTTGATCTCTAATTTTAGCAATGGTCTTTTTCAATTGTCACTTAATGGATCTGATGACGAACTGAGACTAATATCTAAGCATAAATCTTTTAAAAAATTTGAAAATTTTGCAGTGTTAATTGGGACTTATTATCACAAGAATTTAGAAGATTCGTTTAAGATTTTTAAATACCTCAAGTTAAAGAATAAAAATCTAAAATTACATATTTTTGGTGAGATTAGTACAATACCTCTTTCTATTGCAAAAGATAGTGATGTTATTTTGCATGGCATTCAAAACCACAGTATCATAATTGATTTTTTGCAGAGATCATCTTACTATATTAATACTTCTCTTGTAGAAAATTCTTGGAATGCCGCAGCAGAAGGAGTATTTCTGTCGAGAGAGTCATTTATTTCTGATATTCCTCCCCATAGAGAATTAATCAAGGGATCAAAAGTAAATGTTTTGAGAAATATTAACACTACAACACCTTTACTAAATTTAAAAAAAGAAAATAATGAAGCAATTAACTTGACATCATGGGATGAAGAAATAAAAAAGATTATTTATCAAGTAAATAAAATTAAATAATGATTATATAATTAACGTATTAAAAGTTGAGTATTTCTTAATATAATATTAAATCTTGAAGTTTACTGAAAGTTGCGATAATGCGTTCAAAAGTAGAATGTACAGACAAATTTGTTTTTAAGTTTAACACGTCACGTTATTCAAAAGGTTTGGAATGGATAACAGAATCTCTATCAATAAATCATAGAAGAGAGCTGCGTGTTTACAATTGGTATAGTAACAAAACCCACAGGTATTTGAAGTTACCAAAAGTGTATGAGATGACTAGTTCACATTTAAAACTTGAAAAATTGAATGAAATTAATAATAAAGTCCCCAAGGTGAACTTACTTATACCTAGTATTATTGAATTTTCTCAATTAGGGAACGGAGAAAAAAGAAAATTAACCGATTTTTTATCTTCTCCCACTCAAAGTGTAATTAGAGGAGTTATGAATCATTTAAAATTTTTAGGACTAAGTGTTTCAATTAATGCATTAGTAAATTTGTTTAAACTATACATTCATGGATCAAAACAAAATAAAAATTATTTAATTCATAAAGATCTTAAAATTGACCAAAATATGGTAAATACTGCTAAAGGAGTTTACTTTATTGATTTTGGTTCCTCTATAATAACTAAGAATTATTTCTTGACTGATATTGTTGAACTTTCAATTGATCACAAAAATTTTAAAGTAAATTTTAGACTTATTGAAGAGTATATAGCTAGATTAAAGTTGGAAAGCACTAATATAGAATACCTTCGATCACAAGTATATTTACTCCTTCTACGTCGTTTCTTGCATTTGCCAAAACTATATTGGGTTGATCGCACAAAAATTGCAAAAGTTAAAAAATTTTTAACCAATTTAAATTCTTTAGTCCTTGAATTAGAATTAAAGCCAAATAAAAAAATATAAATGCAAATCAAAATTTATAACTAAATTTATAATTAACTAAATATTTTAGTTTGCGAAATAACTTGTTTGTAGATATTGTAATTTCCTGAAATTATATAAATTCTCGCTATAATTATGATAAGGCAAACAGTTGTATGAATAATAATATTTTTAACAAAAAGATACTTTTAATAACTGGAGGGACTGGTTCCTTCGGAAATGCAGTATTAAGAAAGTTTTTAAAAAGTAATATCAAGGAAATTAGGATATTTTCACGCGACGAACTTAAACAAAATGACATGCGACAAAGATTTAATTCCAAAAAACTAAAATTTTATATTGGTGATGTCCGCGACTCAGATTCAGTTGATGATGCAATGAAAGATGTTGATTTTGTGTTTCACGCTGCTGCTTTAAAGCAAGTACCATCCTGCGAATTTTATCCTATTCAAGCTGTTCAAACAAACATTGTTGGAACAGAAATTGTTCTTAATTCAGCTTTAAACGCTGGTGTAAAAAAAGTTGTTTGTCTTAGCACTGACAAAGCAGTTTATCCCATTAATGCCATGGGTATTAGCAAAGCTATGATGGAAAGAGTTGTTGTATCAAAAAGTCGAAATTCAAGTGATACAGTAATTTGCTGTACTAGATACGGAAATGTTATGGCAAGTCGCGGATCAGTGATTCCACTTTTTATTGAGCAAATAAAAGATGGATTACCATTGACAATTACCGATCCAAATATGACTCGATTTATGATGAGTTTGGATCAAGCTGTTGAGCTTGTTTTATTCGCTTTTGAAAATTGCAAAAATGGTGATATATTTGTTCAAAAATCTCCAGCAACTTCAATAAAGTTACTGGCTGATACTCTCCAAAATTTGTTAAAGCCTGAATCAAATAATTTAAAAGTTATTGGCACTCGACACGGTGAAAAATTATATGAAACACTTTTAACTAAAGAAGAAATGGCTAGGGCAATTGAAATGGATGGATATTACAAAATTCCTGCAGATGTTCGAGATCTAAACTATGGTATGTTTATTGATAAAGGAAAAGAAACCATATCAAATTCAGTTGAATATCACTCTCATAATACCTATCAACTTAATGAAAAAGAATTACGTAATTTACTGCTTAATCTTAATGAAATAGAAAATGAACTAAGAGAATTTGGAGTTAAATAGTTGAAGGTATTAGTAACAGGTGCTGATGGTTTTATAGGTAAGAACTTAATTTTTCGATTACGTGAATTAAAGATCTGTTATAATGTTTTTACTCGTAAAAACACATACAATGATCTAGAAAAATTGATCAAAGACATAGATTTTATATTTCATTTAGCTGGAGAGAACCGGCCTAAACATGAAGTTGATTTTTCTATTAATAATGTAGAATTAACTTCTCAAATTTGTAAACAAATAAAAAAAACAAAAAGAAAAATTACATTACTTTTTTCATCGTCAACACAAGCTATTTTGGGAAACTCATATGGGAAAAGCAAACTAGCAGCGGAAGCACTTATAAAAAAGTATGCCGAAGAAACTGGTAATAAGGCTTATATATATCGTCTTCCTGGGGTGTTTGGAAAATGGGCAAGAAATAATTATAATTCTGTTGTTGCAACATTTTGCTATAATGTAAGTCATGGATTGCCAATAAAAATTAATGATCCAAATTATAATTTAAGAATTGTTTACATTGATGATGTTGTTGATGAGTTTATAGGTAAATTAAAAAATAAAAAAAATTCAAAAAATAATCTTGAAGTTAGGCCAGAGTATAAAATAACTATATCTGCACTTTCAAGTATAATAATCAGTTTTCGCAATAGTAGAGATTCTTTGTTGACTGAAACTGTTGGGTCTGGCTTAAAACGAAAATTATACGCTACTTATCTAAGTTATTTACCCGTAAAAACTTTTGATTACAAAATACCAGTACATATTGATCAACGAGGTGTTTTTTCTGAGATACTTAAGACAAAAAATAGTGGACAATTTTCATTCTTTACAGCTAAACCTGGTGTTACTCGTGGTGGGCATTACCATCACTCTAAAACTGAAAAATTCTTGGTTGTTCAAGGAAAAGCAAAGTTTCATTTTAAAAACATAGTCACAATGGAAGAACATAATGTTTACACAAACTCTAATATACCTAAAATTGTAGAGACACCACCAGGATGGTGGCATAATATTACAAACATAGGTAAGAATGAAATGATAGTTGTGTTATGGGCAAATGAAATATTTGATAAAAAGTCACCTGACACTTTTTCATTAAACTACTAAAATTTTGTAATTGGTCTAAAATGGTTAAAAATATGAAAAAACTTAAAGTGATAACAGTCGTTGGTACAAGACCAGAAATAATAAGGTTGTCACGGATAATATCAAAACTAGATGAACATTGTTATCATATTCTAGTCCATACTGGTCAAAATTATGACTATGAGCTTAGTGAAACTTTCTTTAATGATTTACAAATTAGAAAACCAGATATATTTCTTAATGCAGCCGGTAAAACTGGCTCTGAAACAATAGGAAAAGTTATTATTGAGGTAGATAAAGTTTTTCAAAAACATAAACCAGAGGCTGTTTTGATACTAGGTGATACAAATAGTTGTATGGCTGTTTTGCCTGCAAAAAGACTTAAAATCCCAACATTCCATATGGAAGCAGGAAATAGATGTTTTGACATGCGAGTTCCTGAAGAAATAAACCGTCGTATAGTTGATCATACTGCTGACATAAACTTAACCTACAGCTCCATTGCAAGAGAATATCTTTTAAAAGAAGGTTTGCCAGCTGATTTAATTATAAAAACTGGAAGTCCGATGTATGAGGTTTTAAACTATAATTCTTTAGCAATTAAAAAATCTAAAATTTTAAATGCACTAGATATCAAAAATTTTAAATATTTTCTTGTTAGTGCTCATCGTGAAGAAAACATTGATCTTGATAAAAATTTTTCAAAATTAATATTATTATTAAATGGTGTTTCTGAAGAATATAAGTTACCAGTAATTGTTTCAACTCATCCAAGGACAAGAAATAAAATAGAAAGCAAAAAAATTATATTTCATAAAAATGTACGTTTAATTAAACCTTTAAATTTTTCAGACTATAATAAGTTGCAGATTAACGCAAAAGCAGTTTTGTCAGACAGCGGTACAATAACTGAAGAAAGTTCAATATTAAATTTTCCTGCATTAAACATAAGAGAGGCTCATGAACGACCTGAAGGCATGGAAGAAGCGTCTGTAATGATGGTAGGGTTAGAACTTGATAGAGTAAAACAAGCATTAAATATCTTAGCTAATCAGTGTCGTGGAAAAAAACGTGACTTAGATATTGTATCCGACTTTAATACATTAAACGTCTCTTCAAAAATTATACGTTTGATTTATAGTTATACTGATTATATCAATAGGGTTGTTTGGAAGAAATATTAAAAGTTAAAGATAATTATTAAATTATATTATAATTCTTACAACTTTAAAGGCCTCAGCATATTTACAACCATTTTGACTACCTCTGAATCTAGCTAGAGCCATACATGCATCTAATGATCGACTATTATTATTATTGATCTGAGACACATAACAACTAAGGGCTTTTTGTTTTTGATTCATATAATCAGTAGTGTTTATAAATAAATCAGGCAAAAAACCTGGTTCAATTCCTGGAGCATTCCAATGTGTTTCAGATAAAGTTTCATAAGCCAATAGAACCTTGGGTGCTTTTTCAATATTTGGCCTGCAAGCTACCAAGGAAGAATCAAATATCGTTCTATGATCAATATGCCTGTCTGGGAACGGAATAAAAACCCACTCTGGATTAATGTTATTTATAAAATTACTTATTTTACCGTTTAACTCTACAACAGGCATTTTATGAACTGTGGTAGCTGGTATCTCTAAAAATTCCCATTTTGTGACATTCAGATATTCAAAAGCTTTTTCAGCTTCTTTTTTCGTAATATCAAAAATTTTTCTATCATACATTGGTGGAAGATGACCACTAACAATTAGAATATAAATTTCTGCACCAAGAGTTGCAAATTTTGAAATCGTTGCACCCACACCCAAAACTTCATCATCAGGATGAGGTGCTACTACAACTATTTTCTTTGGAAATTTTATCATATTTCAATTACTCTTAGACTAGGAAAGGGTACTATTATTGTTGCTGAAACCTTATATTTTTTTTTTAGATTAATTATAATATCATCTGCAAAATTCCATGCTAATAAAAGAATTATGGCACTTTTATTGAATTTTATTCTATTACTAGATACTATCTTAATTCCAGTCTGGGGCATATACCTGCCGATTTTTAATTTATTATCATCGACTATAAATTCAATGTCATTTTTACTTAAATCTGCTATTTTCAACAATAAAGTTGCTTTAGTAGGAGCTCCATACGCAAAAGAAAATTCTTTATCCTGCTTTAATGTTAAATATAAATCTTTTAAATTTTTCATTTTTAATTTTATATTGTGTTCCCACAAAACAAGTTTTGTATGATTATAGAGAATACTGTTTTTTTCTGAAATTAAAAAATTATTTACTTTCTTGTTAACAAAATTTTTATTAGATTTTTGTAACAAAAATCTAATTGATCCACCTTGGATTTTATTTTCATTAATTTCTATTACATTAAATCCCAAATTAGTTAAAAAACGAACAAGAGGTCCAGCATGATGATAATCAATATGTTCATGATAAATGGTATCAAATTGCATCAATTCTATGACTCTTTTGAAATATCCAACCTCAAAAACAAAGTAACCTTTATCTTTAAGTAGATAATGAATGTTCTCAAATGTAGATTTTAAATCATCAACATGTGCAAGAGCATTTTGACTTGTTACTATATCAACCTTTCCATATTTAGATAAAAGTTCAATTACAACTTTTTTATTAAAGAAATTATTTATTGTAGGTATTCCGTCACTAATTGCTATTTTAGAAGGTTTAAGTGCAGGATCAACACCACATACATTATGACCTTTTTTCTGAAAATATTTCAAACATGTTCCATCATTCGAACCAATATCTATTACTGTACATTTCTCATGTAATTTAGTTTTTTTCAAAATCCAATCTACATAATCTTTTATATGGTTTACAAAACTTAAACCAACTCCGCTTAAATAAGTGTAATTAGTTGCATATAACAACTCTGGAGAAACAGCTGAGTTTAATTGAAAATGATTACAATCTATACAATTCATAACCACTAAATCAAATGATGTTGCATTTTTTGCTAATTTGTTTGTTTTTTGGAGATTATTGCCAAGTGGAGAACAGTTAAAATCAATAATTTTTGATAATTGTTCAGATCCACAAAGCCTACATTTGTTAATGATTTTATAATTACTGTTAGCTTTTGTCATATTTTTTTAACATATAACTTATATTTTCTTTATTTATAAATTGAACTCTAACAGTATCTTCCTCGTAAGTTTTTTGATCACGAGGGAGCAAGCTAGAAACAATAAGTTTTGTATTTTTTGGAAAATAAGTTGCATGAATTTCCATGCTTGGAGTAAATATTATCTCACCTTTTTTAATTTTCAAATAATTTAGATTTATTCTTTTCAAATCTGTGAAAAAATAATCAATTTCACCATTAAGTACATACATAAAATGGTAATCTTTTTTGTGATAATGATTAGATCTAATAACACCTTTTTTGCACTCAATTATTGAAACATTTTTTATTTCACTATCAACAATCGATAGTATACTACCTCTTTCATCTATATCTCTAGTGATTGATTCAAACAATGTTGATTTTTTTGGAATAGGCATCTTACTTTCTTTTCATGAAGTTGAATTTAATAATTTGTTTTTATGCTAAACTTTAATTCTTTTTCAAGTGAATTCAATTTTTTTGAAATTTTTAACATTTTATTGAATCTTAATTTTTGATTTTTCAGCAATTTCTGTCTGTCAATATTAAACATCTTCGAAAAAGCATTTAAATCATTTATCTCAGAAAATTTACTTTCACTATTGTAGATTTGCTCAATAAATTTTTTTTCTTCCACACCCTTAAAAAACGGCCAGAACCTCACTGTGTTATTGTTTTTTTTCACTATTTTAATAACATTTTCATATTTATTTGAAAGACCAAAATTTATGTTTATACTAATATGATTATATATACCTACAAGTTTTATTAAATTCAATTTACCATTTTTAATTTCAACCTCAGATATATTAATATTAGTAACGTCAATATCAATATCACTTAATAATGACATTCCATAACAGCCCATATCATATAAACATGAAGAAGTAATGTCATTTTGGTCTCTGAAGCTGTTTTTAGGTATCGATGGTATGTAGAAATTTGATGTTATTGATACTATTTCTTTGTAATTGTTTTTCCAATACACTAAAAATTTTTCATAAAGTGTTGAATATTTGTACATAAACGCTTCAAAAACAATATTCTTTTCGAAGTTTTTAGACTTAATAATTTCTTCAATATCTTGAAATTTAACAAACCCAGGTTTTTCAATAACTACATCTCTACCAAAATCTAAAATTTGTTTTGCTTGCTTATAATGAGCTTTAGGTGGTGTGACAATTACAAAAACTGTACTTTTGCTTAAATTAATGAGGGCTTCATCTACAGTCAAAAAGTGATTACAGGACAGTATTTTCCTTTTCGGTTTTGAAGTTACTAAACCAGTTATGTCTTTTTTACTTTCAGTTAATGCAGGAATTATTCTATTTTTGGCATGATTACCTAGACCAACAATGCAAAATTTATCCCATACTTTATTTACCAATATAAATTCCACTATTAAATATGTTTATACCAAATTATTTAAATATAATTTTTTTTTGTATTGCATTAGCAATATAACTAAACAAAAAGGTTAAAGCTAACCCTGATACTAATAATAAGCTATAAACTTCAAATAGAGAAAAGGTGTTTAGTAAAAATATTAATAATAGACAAAAGATAATTTGGAAAAAAGCAAAACTTAGTGTGATTAGAATATGATTGTTAAACTTAAAAACAAGCCTCTGATACAAATTGTCTCTATGTCCTATAGATAGATTTGTGCCATAATAAAACTTAATCATCGTTGTACTACAAATATCAAAAATAATAGGGCTTATCATGAAAAAAATAAGTCCATATTGTGTATAATCTAGTGAATTGATTAATAAAACTGCAATAAATGAACCCATAAAAAATGAACCAGCATCTCCTTGAATACCAATTTTACCTCTCATGTTTATAAAAAAATAAACGAGTATAGAAAAAATAAGAGGTAGAAATAATATTAAATTTGCTCCAAATAAGAAAAGAAAAAATAGAACTATTAAAAATGTAATAGAGGCTAAACCATTAATGCCATCAATTTGGTTAAAAAACAAAATTAAAAAGACAAAGAAAAATAGGTTTAGTAAAAATTTTAATAGACTAAAACTTTGTTCTGTTTCATTACTACATACATAAAAAGAAAAAATAGATCCTATACAAATAAAAATTATTAATTTTTCTTTATAACCTAAAGTGAATTTGTCATCCCAGAAACCAATTAAAGTAGATATCATTATAATAAAAATCTCAAAAAAGCTTAGAATAGTCCCAACAAGAAAAGTTGAGATAATAAGAATAACAGGAAAAAAAATACCTAAACCTCTAATCATTGGAAGATGAAACATAGAGGTTTTGTTATTAGATTCACAGATACCAAAAAAATGTGGAAATAATTTTGCTGAAAATCTAATGATACAATATGTAAAAATAGATAAAATAGCTGATATTATGAATATATGATGATTATTTTCTAATAGTATTTTCATCTAAATAAATTTTAAAAAGCGTTTAATATTTGATTAGCTGTGAGTTTAGTGTCAAAATTTTCTCTAAATAGTTTATATGATTTTTTAGAAAAATATACTTTTTCTTTTTCGAAATCTCTAACGAATATCGATAGTTTTCTCCAATTTTTTTTTGGGTCATTATTTAAATCTATAACTATTCCGCAATCATATTTGAGGACAAGCTGAGCTAATGGAGAATTAATATTTGCAAAGCAAAGTATTGGAAGCTTAAATTGAGTATAACTTACAAATTTCCCAGGTATATTATGAGTTAACGCTTTTCTATTTAAACTTACAATTCCACAGTCTACATTAGACAAAATAAAATCTACGTTATAGTTTGGAACATCTCCCCAAAATCTTTGTTTTATTTCATTTTTTTCTGATTTAATGTAACTATGATATTTCCCAAAGATATTTATTTCAAAATTAAATAAGTTTAATTGATTATTATATAAATTTAAAAATTTTATAAATGATTCATAATCATGAGCTACACTTGCATTACCCAAATATAAGTAATTAACAATTTTATTATCTTTATTTTTTTTTATAAAATCGTTAAAACTATTAACTATTTTTTGGTCTAAATTAATATTTATTTGTTTTACAATGTTAGGCCAATTGTAAAGTACTTCAATTTTTTTTTTAATAGATAATTTATTTTGTAGATAGTGCACATTTTGTAATGTTTCCAAACCTATTATATTGGATACTCTATACTGTGGGACCGATACTAGTCGCAAAAACCATATAATTAGCGGATTTTTTACAACATTTAAAGTCACCAACCAGTCAGGAAAAATATCTCTTAAAATATAATAAACTGGTATGTTTTTTTTAAAATTTAATACCCACACTACCAACCAGTAGAAAACTGAAGGACCATACCAAATTATTAAATCAATACTTTTTTTCTTATTAGTAAAAAAATAAACTTTTAAGGCCAAAGTTAAAGCTGTTAGTATTTCATATAAGAACCTTGAAATTAACGATTTATTTCTTAATTTTTCGAATAGTATAGTACTAATAAATTTTATTTCTTCACAATGATATTTTTTTTTAAAATCTTTAGTAACATCTGCTGAGACAACACAAGTTACCTCTATCCTCCTACTAGCTAATTCTTTTGATAGATTATAAACCATACCTGCTGCTGATATTTTTTGAGGAACATAACTATCACTAACAATGAAAATACTTTTATAATTTTTTTTTTTCAATTTTAAAATTAATCCAACAAATATTTTTTTACAATTTAAAATTGTATGTAATTACCTGAATTTGATTTCAATATATACCAAATAGATTTTTTATTAAATGCAATTAAAGATTATATTTTTAATTTTAAAAATAGTAGGTTTTATACCATTTAACAAATTTATCAATACCTTCTTGTATAGTAGTTCTTGGACGAAACCCCGTTAAAGTTTCAAGTAGTTCAATATTACTATGAGTTTCTATCACGTCCCCATCTTGCATGCCTAAAAAAAATTTTTTTGCTTTTTTACCCAAAGCTTTTTCTAATTCTCTAATATAATCTATCAAATTGACAGGGTCAGAGTTACCAATATTGACTATTCTAAATGGAGCAATTTCAGAAATACTGTCATTTTTAAATGCTTGTACTCTGTTATCAACTACTTCGGGAATAACTGAAATTAACAAATTAACAGCTTTTACCAAATCATCTATGTATGTGAAATCTCTTTTCATATTTCCGTGGTTAAATACATGAATTGGTTTATCTAGCAAAATATTTTTAGTAAATTTAAACAAAGCCATATCGGGCCTCCCCCACGGACCATAAACAGTAAAAAATCTAAATATAGTAATAGGTGTTTTAAACAAATGTGAATAAGAGTGGGCCATTATCTCACTTGACTTTTTGGTTGCAGCATAAAATGACATTGGCATATTGGTCTTTTGATTTTCATTAAATGGCAAATCTTTATTTCCTCCATATACTGACGACGTAGAAGCAATCAACAGGTGTTTAGGATTATATTTTCTTGATACTTCAAGAATTTGAAATGTTCCAAGTAAATTTGATTCTACATAACAACTAGGCTGTTTTAATGAATACCTTACACCTGCTTGTGCTGCCAAATGTATGACTATTTCAGGATTATGTTTTAAAAATATATTATTCAAAATTTTTGGGTCTTGTACCAGACCTTTATAATTTAAAAAATTTGAATATTCGTTTAGTTTTTTTATTCTAGCATACTTCAAATTTATATTATAATAATTTGTTATTGCATCTAGTCCTATTACTTTCCATTTATTTAAGAGTAAATAATTACTGATATGAAATCCAATAAATCCAGCTGAACCTGTTACTAAAGCAACTTTTCTAATAATTGTTTCTCCATTAATATAGATTTTATAGTCATTTCAAGAAATTATTTGAAAATACAAACTAATATAGTTTTACATTATATTATCTTGTTAAAAGTTCAATGAATGAATTTTTCAATATTTATTTCCGAGAATAAATATCATCATATCTTATAATATCGTCTTCACCTAAATAAGTGCCAATTTGTATCTCTATAATTATAGTTGGTGATTTTCCAGGATTTTCAACACGATGTAATGCACCCAAAGGAACATATAAAGATTGTCCTTTTTTAGCTAGCTTAATATCTTCGTTAATAGTTACCTTTGCCAGACCTTGAACAATTACCCAATGTTCTGACCGATATTTATGACTTTGTAAACTTAGTGAGGCTCCTGGTTTAATAACAATTCTTTTAACCTGAAAAGCTTTATCTAAAGCGAGACTTTCAAACCAACCCCATGGTCGATGTTCCTTTGGATGATCCTCTGCTTGTGAAATATTTTTTATTTTGAGATGCTCTACTACACTTCTAACAGTTTGACTTTTATTTTTATTACTAACCAATACTGCATCTGGCATTGCAATCGCTACAATATCTTTCAAACCTAGTCCAACAATTTGTTGATTATCATTTTCAGATCTTAGAAGTGTATTTTCACAATCTATAGAGTGTGCATTATGAGATAAAGCAACACCATGTTGATCTTTTTTTGTCTCTCTCCAAACAGAATCCCAACTACCTAAATCAGACCAGCTTGAATAATAAGGGATTGCAACTAGATTTTTAGATTTCTCCATAATTGCATAGTCGATACTAATATTTTCTAAATTACTCCAGGAATTTGGATCCAATCTGATAAAATCTAAATCTTTAACACTTAATTTTACCGCATTTTTAACGTAAAAAAGAATATCTTTAGAATATTTTTTATAAGAGTTAATCATATCTTTTGCACTAAACATAAATATACCTGAATTCCAGAGGAAATTCCCATCTACCAACATTTTATTTGCTAAAATTTCATCAGGCTTTTCGACAAACTTTAACACTTTTTTTGCACCTAATTTCTCAAATGATTCCAATTTTAAATAACCGTAGCCGGTATCAGGTCGGGTTGGATTTATGCCAAATGTAACAATATTCCCTTTTTTAACTGATTCAAGTCCATCGATTATAACTTCATTAAAGTATTTTGTATCAGGTATAACATGGTCAGAAGGCACTGAAATCATTATTGCATCTTGATTCTCGTTAAATGCAAAAACAGTTGCAGCTATAATTGCAGGAGCAGTATTCTTTGCTTCAGGTTCAATTAAAATCGTTCCAGGATCAATGCCTATACCTTGTAGTTGTTCACTTACAACAAATCTAAAAAGAGAGTTTGTAATGGTGATATATGGCTGAAATTTTACTTTGTCAGAATTAACAAATCTCAACGCTGATTGTTGAAATAAAGTTATGTCAGAAGTTAATTTTGTAAATTGCTTTGGATATGTTTTTCGTGAGGATGGCCACAAACGTTTTCCTGAACCTCCCGCTAACAATATTGGCCTTATAAAATTCATGTAAAATTAGCACCATTGTGAGTATATGTATTATAAATTATAGTATTTTTAAATAAAAATAAGTATATACTATCTTAACGGGTTTACATAATTAAAAAAAAATGAATACTAAGTCCAAAAACTTTAAAAATATTATTAAAAAAATTATCAAAATTTATAATAAAGTTAAAGTTTTTAATTAACAAAGGTTTTAGAGTGAGTTTTAAAAATTTATAAAAAATTAAAATGCTCGTAGGTTCAAAAATAAGATTACTTGTTATTCATTGTTCTGATACTGATAATAACAAAGACATAAATGCAACAGATATACATAAAATGCATATTAATTTTGGTTGGGACGGTATTGGTTATCATAAAGTCATATGTAGATCTGGTAAAATTGAAAATGGTAGACCAGAATACTGGATTGGCGCACACGTAAAAGGAAAAAATCTTTTTAGCTTGGGCGTTTGTTTAATAGGGCGTGATTTTTTTACAAAAAGCCAATTTGTTTCTTTAGAAAAAGTATTGAGATCTTGGAAAATTTTATATCCTAATGCTCAAATTTTAGGACATTGTGATACTGGAAAAACAAAAAAAACATGTCCAAACTTTGACGTAAAAACTTGGTGTAAAGATAAAAATTTATGAATGTCATTAAATCATCTATTCAAATGAGATTTAGACCAGATACAACTTCTAATTTAGAGACAGAGTGCTTATTTGGTGAATGTTTAACAATTATTGATGAATATTTAGATTGGTATTATTGTAGACTTTTAACAGATAATTATCATGGCTGGGTACAAAAAAAATATTTAGATCATATGAAATCTTCAACACACAGGGTAATATCAAATAGAACATTTCTTTTTAAAAACAAAGATGTAAAGTTAGGTTTTATTGATTATTTGCCTTTGGGGTCAGAAGTTTGTATTCAAAATATTGAAACAGATTGGGCGGAGGTTTGTTTATTTAAAAAAAATAATTATAATATTGGCTATGTTGCAAGTAAACATTTAATTGAAAAAGAAAAAAATATTAAGGACTGGGTAAGCATTGCGGAAGGATTGATCGGCACACCATATGTGTGGGGTGGTAGAAATTCAATAGGTTTAGATTGTTCAGCATTACTTCAATTATCATATCAAACTTATGGAGAAAAAATTCCTCGAAATTCTGTTGATCAATCATTACTAAATAAAGAAATTATCAAAGATAAAAACTATATTAAAAGGGGTTTTACTGTCTTTTGGAAAGACCATGTCGGTATTATGGCAGACGAAACAAATTGTATTCATGCTAATGCTTTTCATATGAAGGTTACTAAGGAACCTTTAAATGAGATCGTTTCAAGAACAAAAATAGATAACCCAATTATTAAAATAATGAATTTCAATTGATTGGCTTTATTTTCTAATAAGCAGTTTAAGTGTTTTCATTTAAATATTTTCTTAACCTTAGTTTTTCATTAGTAAGAACCATTTCATTCATAATACCATTTTTTACTCTACCCATTTTAACCATAACCATAGAGGAAATAATATTAAGACAAATTTTTTGAGAGGTTCCTGCCTTTAATCTCGTAGAACCAGCGATTACCTCTTCTTTGGTATTAAGAATTATTTTATGGTCACCATACTCTAATATTTTTCCTTTAGGATTATTGCTTATAGCAATAGTTAACGCATTATTAGCTTTTGCTTTTTGTAATACTCTACAAGTAAAAGGAGTATTTCCACTAGCTGCAAGCCCAATAACGACATCATCCTTACTAATTAATTTTTCTAACACAATTTTTTCGGCTGAATGTGTATCATCTTCAGCATTTTCAATGGCACTCAATAAAGCATTAACACCACCAGCAATAATAAAGTCTAAACGTTTCTTAGGCCAATTGAATGTTGGATAAAGTTCAACTCCGTCTTGCACACCTATCCTGGCTGAAGTCCCAGCACCCACATACACAAGTCTTCCATTTGGATTAATCTTCAAATATCTATGAATTGCTTCTATTGCACCTTCAATAGATTTAGCAGCTTTTTTAACCTCTACAGAAGCATTTTTTTGTTCTTGTATCATCAAAGATATACTCTCAGATATACTTAAATGATCAATAGGTTCACTTTTTTTGAACAAAAGTTCAGTTTTAGGTATATTTTTAAACATAATTAAATATATATAATTCAAAATTATTTAAAAGGTTAATATTATTTTGAAATATGGCTTCTTAAACATAATTGGCTTAATGTCTGGAACTAGTATGGATGGTATAGATATTAGTGTAGTTCAAACTAATGGTATGGAATTAAAAAGGTTAAATAAAAATTACTTTTATCAATACAGTAATAGAACAAAAAAGAAGTTAATAGAAATATACAAAAAAGATATAAGTTTTAATTTAAAAAGAAAACAATATTTAGATGACATTATCACAAATGAACATTATTTAGCTTTAAAAAATTTAGATATTTTAGGCAGTAGTGATTTGATAGGTTTTCATGGCCAGACGATTTATCATGATCCTAATAATAAAATTTCTGTTCAATTAGGAAATCCTCAAAAACTAGCAAAGCTATTAAATAAAAACGTAATTTTTGACTTTAGGTCAAAAGATCTTTCTTCAGGTGGACAGGGAGCGCCAATAGCACCTATATATCATCAATTTATCATTGAATCGTTGGATATAGAATTACCAAGCTGTTTTTTAAACGTAGGTGGTATTTCTAATTTAACATTTTGGGATGGAAAATCATTAATTGGTTTTGATACAGGACCCGGCAATGCGTTAATGGATGATTTCATGTCTATCGCCTTAAATAAAAATTATGATAAAGATGGCATTATTGCTTCTAAGGGAACTCCCATTAAAAAAGAGATTAAAAAATTCTTAAAATTAGATTTTTTTAAAAAAAAACCTCCTAAATCTCTTGATAGAAATACTTTTTTATATTTTTATGATCAACTTGTTAACAAAAAATATTCTGTTAATGACATAATGGCAACATTGGCTGAATTAACAGTTGAAACTATTGTTGCTAGTTTAGAACTTTTACCAAAAAAAGTTAAAAACATTATAATAACCGGAGGTGGATACAGAAATATTCATTTAATAAACCGCCTGAAAGATAGATTAAAAATAAATATTTTTAATGAAAAACAACTTGGAATTAACTTTGATTATATTGAAGCTGAATTAATAGCTTACTTATCAGCCAGGTCGATATATAACCTTCCATTAACTTTTCCATCAACAACTGGAGTTTTGAAACCATTATCAGGAGGAAAATTATACAAGTATTTATAAAAAACCATGCTGATTTTCAATGTGAAATGGTCTTAATTTTAAAGGAGAGGGCAAAATTTCTCTAATGTCTGAAAAAGGAAATGAAGGTATAAAATTATATGCCTCAGCAAAGTTACCTTTTGGGGCGTTGCATTGAGCTGCTCTATAAGAATTCATTAACTCAAACAAATCTATAAATCTTTGAGGGCTTTGTGTTTTGTGTTTAAGAATTGCCTCTTTTTTCAATTCATAATGATCTGTTATATCAACATAATAATTAGGATTAAAATTAATGCCCATTAGAGTGTCACAATACAAGATTGGGATATAATGACTTACAACTCCTTTGGTAATCAAAGATAGTGACTTGTGATCTGCATGATAGTCATTTTCTGAATGTGTAATAATTAAATCAGGCGTTATTTTTAAAATGTTCTCTTTTATAATCTTTTTATGTTCCAACTCTGCACCCAATTCTCCATCTGGTAAGTTTAAAAAAGTTGGTAAAGATAGTTTTTCTAAGCCATTTATAGCTTCATTAACTCTTTCACGGGCTAATTTTACGCCTGGAACTGCACCTCCTTTCGCACCATCGGTAGCAATCATTGTATAAACTTGATGTCCTTCTTTTTTATAAATAGTAAGTAGCCCATAC
>MDTG01189531.1_pt1 | contig 37756 bp, 33 predicted proteins | sample 811421 | NCBI WGS metagenome assembly MDTG01 (sample SAMN05326645, study PRJNA326480) | marine metagenome | isolation source: seawater | place: Pacific Ocean: South East | collected 2011
AACATTAACTGTAATATCTTGAGTTGTAGAATTTGAGCTAGCATCAGTTGCAGTAACTGTTGCTGTATAAACTGATTTAGTTTCATAGTCGGGTGCAACAACAAATGTTAAAACACCACCTGAAGTAATTTGAAGCTCTGTTCCAGATACAGTAAATGTAACTGTCTGTAGGTCTGTAGCAGTAACTGTTCCAATAGCTGTTTGATTTTCATCAGCAACGAAAGTGTCAGAAGAAGTTATTACTGGAGCCGTAGTATCAACAACATTAACTGTTCTTGTTGCGGTACCCACATTACCTGAAGCATCGGTAGATGTATATGTAACGGTATATGAACCAACAGTATCAGTATCCACTGTTCCAGTGGTTACAACTGCAACAGTTCCAGAGGCATCAGTAGCTGTTGCTCCTAGTTCACTATAATCATCACCTAGTTCAACTGTAACTGTTGCTGCACCAGTTAGGATAACTACTGGAGCAGTTGTATCAACAACATTAACTGTTCTTGTTGCGGTGCTCGTATTCCCAGCTGCATCAGTGGCTGAGTAAGTAATTGTGTATGTTCCAACTGTGTTAGTATCGACGGATCCAGATGAAGAAACAGTTTCACCCCCATCAGAAGTAGCTCCAGCATCAGTGTATGATGAACCTAGCTCGACAGTGGCAGGATTATCTCCAAGAACTGTTATTACAGGAAAAACAGTATCTGGCGGAATAGTTGGGTCTTCTGTTACGTTATCTACGATAACTACACCAAGAGCAACTAGCAAAGCTTCAATTATTGAAACCTCAATAGCTCTCTCTGAAGAAGAACCAGCAGGAACATCATTGCTATCATTTTCATCATCGCCTTCTTGATATGAAATTAGAAAATCTCTTCTTTCAATAAGGGCGTTAGTGCTGTAACTCTCAAGTCTTTGTGAAATCTCAGATATCTTTTCATCAGAAACGTTTTCACTTGCCCCCACTAAGCCAAATGATAATAAAAAAAACGATGTTAATAGAATATATTTCATTGCTACTCCTCTAAAGTAAGATTATGCATAAAAGTTTATTTAAAAACAATATATTTAACAAAAATGTCCAATATATAAACACAATCTAGTTAATTGGCTTAAATTTTACTAAAAGATCATGTAAAGTATTTTTTCTTATCAACTTAGCCCCCGGATCCTTAGTTAGAGGCCTCCAAGAGTAATTAATAAAATTGCCGAATATGGGTATATTAAAGTAGATTCCTTTATCAAATGTACCCTCGCCAAATTGCTCACTTGAAACATCGGTAAAAGAGGCAAAAACACCAAATTTTGTTCCATTTGAGAAAGTTCTAGAAAAATCTAGTGTAATGCCCTCATCTCCAGCAAGATATTCTCCAAATGAAATTTTTGCATCAAAAGGAATAGTTCTATAATTTCTATAATAAAAGTTCAGATGAGCCGTAACATTTTTATAATCTAAAGAACCAAAACGCATGTCGTAGTCTCTTTTTTGAACATTAAACGCTTCAAAACCAATTGCATAGTTTGACCCTTGGTTAAAATATAGATATTCAAAACCCGCACCATTAAACATTTCCTCTAAAATACCAGCACTAAACATTAGATAATGATGTCTTTTAGGAGTTAAATAATAGTCAAGCTGTGCTCTTCCAATTATCACACCGTCGCTAAAATTTCTTAAATAGTCTTTTATATCTGATCTTACTTGAGCAGGATATGTATCTACTGGTGGGATCGTAAGATCATCAAAATTGTTGGCAATTGAGTATTTTATATTAGATGAAAAAAGGAAGTTTTCTTTAAAAGCATACTCAGCATTGTTTTCAATTAAAAGAGCTCCTTTAAAAAATTCTTCTCTAGAAGCTAAAAAAGGTCTAATTGATAATCTGGTATTGCTTCTAAATTTCTTCTTAATCTTTTTTTGATATATTAGATTTGCATTTTCCTGGAATGCTTCATCATATTCAGTTTTTGCTTTAAGGTCTGCAATCCTGAGATCTTTTTTTACTGGCTTTACAATGCCGGCATCAATTGAAGCCCTTCTAATTATTTCATCGATTATATCTAAATTAGGGTGCTTGAATTGGCTCATTTCTACACCTATTTGATTTGAATCTTCAAAAATCTTATTTACACCGATCCCATTTTCGTTGAGGTTTCTTATAAACTTTATATATTTGCTATCAGTCTTATTATGTTCAGATTCCTTATATATATATTGAGGTTTATTTGCTTTTGGGTAACTTTTATAGACAAACCTTAACGAAAAATAAGAATCCCTTTCATTAGAAATACCAATTGTAAGATTATTATTTACCGAATAGTCCAACCCAAAAGAAAAATCGCTTTTTGATTTTTCATAGCGTAAGTTCCCAGGAGTAAGAGTATTGTCAGTCTCTAATTTAATTAAGATTTTATTATTAAGAGCATAAGATATCCCCAAAAAAGGTGATGCTTTTTCTCCAGAAAAATATCTAGAGGGTTGAAATTGGCCACCATTGTCCTCTGTATAAGTTGGTCTATCATAAAATTGATCGTTAATAGAACCTAAAGGATTTCGTATGCTATGTTTTGAACCATTTAAAGTCCCCCAGCTCAGACCAAAATGCAAGTCAATATTCTTAATACCATAACTCCCAACGATATATTCTGAACTATAGAAACCAGTTCCAGCTATATCGTTGATTCCTACGGCAATTGCAGGGAGGGATCCCTCTTCTTTGATCCTTAATTTGAAATTAAAGCCCTTGTCCCACGCATCTTGATTGCAATAACTCTCATCTATTAGTGGGTTATATATGTCCTCACCACAATATTTACGATTTTCTATTTTAGTATAAAAAAAGGATGCCTCCATCCAATCATATGGGGAAGAGGTCATGGTAAATTTTTGATCAGGCTCACCATCATAAATAGTAAATCCATATGAAGACTCATCATAAAATCTCGCTGTTGGCATATTAATGAGGCCAACAACACCATGATTATTAAAAGAATTATAATTAAAACTATCTGTGAATATTGTTTGACTTAAAAAGATCAAGAATAAACATGTGGAAATATATTTCCTCATCTAGCTATTGAACTAATTGCTAGACAAGTTATCAATTGCTGCTGCAGAAAAAGCAAGATCAGATAAAATCTGTGTAATAGGTATTAAGTTTCTCAACGCAGCATTATTTGTATTAACTTTTCTTGGAACAACGATTGTATCCCCTGGCTCAAGATTAGAATTACCCACAAAAACACTTCTTCCTGTTTTTTGAACAAGGCCATTGGCTTTTATTACATAAACCCTTTTTTTATCTGCATAAGGCTGGTACCCTCCAGCTTTTCTTATTGCGTTTTCAATATTCATTTTTTCAGAATATTCAAAAGCTATTGGATTTAGGACTTCCCCAATTATATTGATAACATTTGATGTTTTAGGAACTATAACGGTATCTCCGTCAAATAAATTGGTTTGACTTGAAGATGTGTTAAAAGGTGAAAAGTTTCCAGCAATTCTTCCAAGGTTTTCTGGTTCTATAGATTCAGCCAAAGCACTAATTAACCCTAAATCGCCCACATCTTCACCCTGCTGCATAGAGAATAATAGAGATTTATTGAGTGCTGCTTCGGAAGTCTCAATGGCTTTTAACTGTCTTAATCTAACAGCTTCTCTAGTTAAAATAACACCATCAAGAAAAGCTTCTTTTTTAAAATCACCAACAAGTTTATATAAGTCTTGGAGTGTACTATCTGATTTTAAGGTGTAAGATCCTGGGAAGTTAACAGCTCCTGAAATACTTACAGTTATTAAATCATTTATAGGTGCTCTTAATGAAATATTGTGATATTTTTTTGCTGTAAAATTCATGTTCTCAAAATTTTCAACAACGATTTTACTGTCTAAAGGACTTATGTAAGTTGCTTCATTATCAACATCACTCATATCAAGTCCTAGTAAGTCAATAAATGATTTTATAGAAAATTTGCCAACTACAGGAAGCTTAAAAGATGATTCTTTATAATTTAGAGTTAACGCATACTCGTCTATCAGATTTGAAGCAATTTCGTCTACATCAAAGTTTCTTTGATCAATATTAGCAAAATATAATCTTGAATTTGGTAATAACTCTATTGATTGATATGTATCTTTGTCTTTAAGGCTAAATAAAATAATTGATTTAACGAGACTATCATCATCAAACTGTTCTAGAGTGGCAAGCCATGGATAAACCCCAACAAAATTTAGGTCATCTATTAAATTATGTAAATATTTATATTTTTCTAGATCATAGAAGCCTGGCTCTTCAACTGCTCCTTGCACACTAATACTTAAATTTTCTTCATTCACATAATTAAAGACATCTACAAAAAGAACATCTTCAAGGCTTTGATTCAAGCTTACTGAAGTTTTGTTAACAACCGCGGCTTTATCTAAATCTAGATAAGAAATGGAAATGTTTGATCTATTTGCAGTCTGTGTAAAGCCTAGAGCAAAATTCACAATATCCTCAACTTCTTCATCCTCAAGAATCTCATATATTGCAGGTCGGTTTACAGCACCATTTATACTTATAAATTGCGAAGCTGCGCCAACAAGTATTGTGTCCCCTGCTTCAATAGTTAAATCATTAGATCTGTCACCTCTTATAAGCAAATCATAAAGATCAAATGAACTAGTCGTACCATTATTCCTAATTAACTTAATATCCCTCAATGAACCAATTTCTGTGATTCCCCCAGAATAAGCTAAAGCCCCGGTAATGGTACTAAATGGATTTATCAAATAAGTTCCGGGTGTTTCTACAGCGCCAACAATAGTTACTTTTTTTGCACTAAGGTTTTGGAGTGAGACATCTATATTCACTCCTATGTATGACTGATTAATCAAGTTTGAAAATTTTTCTTTCACCTCTCCGAAAGTTAGGCCCGCAACATAAATTGAGCCAAGCTGAGGAAATAAAACTGTTCCATCTAGATTCACATTTAAATTAAATATTTGATCTTTTGATCCCGAGAGAATAACTCTAAATTGATCTCTTAAAGATATTTTATAGTCATTTGGGAGAGGAAGGTCTGCAGCTGCAGATAATGATGTTGGCATTTTTGAAAAGAAATCATATCCATATTTTGCTAAAAATGTTTCTTCATCGTTTCCTTCTACTTGATTACTAGTATCAATAAGCGACTCCTCTATTTCTATTAATTCTGAATTATCAGGCAAAGTTAAGTCATTTCCTTCTATTACTTTTTTAGCAGCTATTATTTGCTCGGGCGAGAATTGTGAAAGCAAAGATGGGTCAACTGTTTGAGCTGATAAAGAAATAGAAATGAAAAACGAAAAAGTTAAAAATAGATATTTTTTAGTAGAAGTCATGTCAAATAATCATCTGTTTGAGTATTTTACATTTTTTTGTAAGTAATAGTCATGTATTGCTATTTAAATTCTAATCCTGGTATGAGAACTCCGTTTAAATTGATAATCGGTTTTAGGATATTTTCTATGCTCATTTGTATATCTTCATCAGAGAGAGTCTTTGCGGATGACTGAAAAATAAGTCTTATGCCTACTTTTATTTCGCCAAGTTGTTCATTTAGATAAAAATCAAATATAAAGAAGTCTTTAAGATTTTTATCATGAAACTTCTCTATGTAGGAAATTAGAATATCGTACTGCTCTATGTTTTTAACAGAAAAAGAAAAGTCTCTTGAACTTGAGGGAAACTCAGATACTTTTTGGTATTTAATAAAATTTACTGGATCTCTTTTTAATTGCATATCTTTAAAAAAAACTTGTGGAATGTCTTCAACTAGAATTTCGGTATAGTAAATCTTTTCTTTCTTCTTTGTTTTGAGATTTTCTCTCGGAATCTCTTCGATATTAAAGATTGGAACATCGCAACTAAGATTTAAGATATCATTTAAATAAATATCATCGAGTTCTTTTGAAAAATCTTGATGGTTATGTCCGCATCTTCCACTGACAATAATACCTAATCTTTTGTCTTGAAGAATTTTTTCTTCATTTGAATAAACATCACTAATCTCAAAAAGCTTTATTGAATCTTTTTGCCTTCTTTCATTGAAGAGCAGGTTTTCTATTAATGAATCTTTTAGCGAGACCCTCAAATTTCTTCTATTAGAATCCAATGGATTATCAATTAAAATTGATTTTGCGTCTTGATTTTCAGTAAAAGGAAAATTAATAACTTCAGAAAATCCTTTATCTACTAAAAAATCTTCAATCTTAGGAATCTTATTTTCTTCTTGCTTGAAATCAGTACTAAGCTTCAAGGGAATACTTTTTATTTTGTCATACCCTATGATCCTTGCAATCTCCTCTGATAAATCATTCTGAGAAGTTATGTCATGCCTATATGAAGGGATCTTTATTTTATCTTCAATCTCAAAACCAAGTTTGCTGAGATAGCTAATGTATTCTTCATTTGTGAGTTTGATGCCCAAGATTTGGTTAATTCTTTCCGTTTCTATAGGAAGATATTTTTCTTTAAACTCATTGTCTAAAAATGTTTTCATCTTTATAGATTTAATAGAAACATGATCTTTTACAACGCTTATAAATCTTCTCAAAACCTTCTCTTGCGATGCAATGTCAACACCTCTTTCAAACTTGTGAGCGGCATCAGATTTTAGGTTATATTTAGTTGTCTTTCCGATTATTGCTTGTGGATTAAAATAAGCACATTCAACTAAAACTTTTTTTGTTTTAACTGAACATGAAGTTGACTCTCCACCCATAACACCAGCAAGACTAATTATTTCTCCATTGCTCATAAAAACACAATTCTGATCTTTAAGCTTAATCTCGTTGCCAAGTAGTGTTTTAAAGGTTTCCTGACAATCACGATTACTAAAAGTTAACTCTTGATTTATTGATTCTCTATTAAAGCAATGAGTAGGTTGTCCTCTTTCATAGGAAATATAATTTGATATATCTGTAAAAAAGTTAGTTTTATTATTCCCTAATTCTAAGAAATAGTTTTGTAGATATGGCTTATATGATGATATATCTTTATCTATCTCGATTTCTAAAAAAGAAATCTTTGGGCATATATCGCCTGAAAAGTTTTTAAAATTAAGATCTAGTTCATCAATATCCTCATCATAAATTTCGAATGGATCTTTACTAATATAAAAATTATTCAAGTCTCTTGATAGCCCAATAATTGATAAGCAATCGCCTCTGTTGGGGGTAATTTCCATATCAAAAATATCGCCATCAATTTCATGCTCATGACCTAATTGGAAAAGCTTTTTTGACAGAGCTTCTTTAGATGGCTTTTCTGTTAGGAAATTCAAGATATCTTGGTATAGAAATTTCATTTAAACTGACCTAAGAAATCTAAATTAGATTTATAAAATTCTCTTATATCATTGACTCCGTACTTTAGCATTGCAATCCTTTCAATACCCAAACCCAAAGCTAGTCCACTATATTTATTTGGATCTATATTGCAATTACTTAGCACGATAGGGTTAACAATTCCACACCCAAGAATTTCAAGCCATTTTCCATTTTCAGATAAAATATCTACTTCGGCTGATGGCTCAGTAAATGGAAAATATGACGGGCGAAATCTTATCTCAACTTTTTCACCAAATATATTCAGTAAAATCTGATTAATGAGATCTTTTAAATTTGCAAAATTAACATCTTTATCTACATAAATACCTTCAACTTGGTGAAACATTGGTAAGTGAGTTGCATCATCATCTTTTCTATAAACTTTTCCTGCTGAGCTAAATGCAAAAGGAGGTTTTGATTGAAGCATGCTTCTAATTTGAACAGGCGATGTGTGTGTCCTAAGTACTTTGCTTTTATTTTGAACATAAAAGGTATCATGCATTTGTCTTGCTGGATGTGATTTTTTAATATTAAGCATATCGAAATTGAATTCTTCGCTCTCTATTTCTGGGCCTTTAACTTCTTTAAATCCAATCTCTGATAAAAGATTTAAAAGAAAGTCTTTAGTTTGATTTATTGGATGAAGCGAGCCTATATTCTTCTTTAGAACAGGTGGCTTTATATTGTCCATGCTAGACATAAAGCTATTATTTTGAAGCAGTTTTTACGATTTTCTCGAAAGTTGAGGCATCGTTTATAGCAAGATCGGATAGTATTTTTCTATCAATAATAATGTTATTTTTTATTAATCCACTTATGAGCTTAGAATATGAAATTCCTAACTCTCTTGAAGCCGAATTAATTCTTGAAATCCATAAAGACCTGAATGATCTTTTTTTGTTTTTTCTGTCCCTAAATGCATATTGCATTGACTTAATACTCGATTGTTTGGCAGTCTTATATAACCTACTTCTTGCGCCATAGTGACCCTTTGTCGAGGTAAGGACTTTCTTATGCTTTGCTTTAGCTGTTTTTGCTTTTGTTACTCTTGGCATATTAATTATTTATAAGTCTTGATGCTATCTTTAACGTTACGCCATCAAGTTTATTTAACCCTCTATTATGTCTTTTTCTTTTTGTAGATTGCTTTGATAATATGTGATTTCTGTTGGCCCCCCTGCTTTTGACAGATGTACCCGTCTTCTTAAAGCGTTTTGATGCTCCAGAATGCTTTTTTAACTTATATCCCATTTTATAAACCAATAAATTTAATTATTCTTCTTTAGTGGCGAGAGGACCATTAGAAGCTGCCTTCCTTCCAAAGATGCTTCTTGATCTACCTGAGCAATATCTACTAACTCTTCTTTGAGTTTATTAAGCAGCTCAAGGCCTAGATCGCTGTTTAGAATCTCTCTTCCTCTAAATCGGACGCTTATTTTAGTCTTATCTCCACCAAGAATAAAGCTTTTAATCTTTTTTAATTTAATATTGTAGTCTCCAACGTCTGTCGATGGCCTAAATTTAATTTCTTTTAAAGACCTTCTTTTGACTTTTGATTTAGATGATGAGGTACTTTTTTTCTTTGCAAAAATATGTTTTCCGTAATCCATAATCTTGCATACAACAGTTTCAGATCCAACTGGTGAAACTTGAACTAAATCAAGATTATCCTTTTGGGCCATATTCAAAGCTTCCTCAAGACCAAAAGAGCCTAATTTCTCTCCGCCAGAATTAATAAGCATAACTTTATCTGCAGATATCCTTTCATTGATAGGAACGAAGTTTTTATTCTTGGAAGCTATAATTAATTACCTACTAGTGGCAGAAGAAGATATTAGTTTGCTGCAAATTTTGATCATTTAAGATTCGGATTCTATAACAAAATAATGTGATTTTAAACAGTTTTATGGTTCGAGAATGCTATGATGCCAAATATTATCAACCAATTTGTAGACATTTCTTTTATTAAGCCTAAAACTGTTGCCCTCCCAAAATTCAATTTCATAAGGCTTGAAAGCAAATCCACCCCAATATTCAGGACATTCTTTTAAATCTCTATCTTTTTTAACTTCATTATATTTCTTCACAATCAAATCATACGATGATATTGATTTAGATTGATCGGAACTTATAGCTAAGGCATTTTTTTCCGATGATCTTTTAAGAAAATAAGCTTGGTTATAAGACCTTTTTTTCTTACTGATTTTTGCCTTCATTCTTATTTGAAGATTTATGGTAGGCCAATATATGTTAACAGATACCTGGTTATGCGATTCAAAAGCCAATGATTTAGGCGAATTATAGTTACTAAAAAATATAAAGTTATCATTATCTATTATTTTTAAATTTACAAACCTTGAATCGACCTCATTTTTTTCTTTATTGAAAGAAGATATAGATATAGCTTCAATACTTTTTTGGCCAGCATTTAAAGCTTGATCATACTTTTCCCTAAAAAGTAAATAAGGTATTGCATCACTAGCATTATGGAATTCAATCATTGTATTTGAGTCTAATTATATATCCTATTGTGAGTCAAAAACTATTTTAAAAAAAACTTATAAACAAAAAAAGCTCCGTAATGAAGCCTTTAAAAGTTTATATATTTTTAAAAATTTAAATAATCGTTCATATGATATCTTGGAATCCTAATTATTTTTGTTTTTTTTCTATATGTTGGCTAACTTGATCAACATAAACTAGTATTTGAGCCAAGGAACAAGATCTTCAAATGGTTCAGGCAGATCTTTAAATAATCTCCAAACTAAGTCAGATTTCGGCAAAAATACAACCCAGACTGTTAAAAAAATAAGGCACAAATATGTCCATATATTTTGATTTGATACATACCATACTTCAAGAGAACCTTTAAAAGGCATTATAATCTCATCATAAAATTTATTAGGATCATTGTTGGCATGCATCATTTCATCTTCATTTCTAAAAACAATTGATCCAATGCCAGAAAGGCCTGGACGAACTTTTAATATTTCCTGTTGATGTTCTGTTAGGAAAGCATCAAAACAACGTTGTGTTTGGGGTCGAGGACCGATAACACTCATATCACCCTTAAATATATTAATAAGCTGAGGAAGTTCATTAATTTTTGTTTTTCGAAGAAAGCCTCCCAAAGGTAAAACTCTAGGATCATTATGGAGAGTGACTGTACCCGTTCCAATGTTAGGACTATTTTTAAGCATGGTAGCGAACTTGAAGAGCTTAAAATTACTTCCTTGTTGTCCAATACGATCTTGCAGAAAAAGAACTTCTCCCTCTCCTGTAAGTTTTAATAAAATAACAAGCGGAAATAAAATTGGAATTAAGATTATTAAAGCAATGCCAGAAAACATTACATCAAATAACCTTTGCATTAATTATCCCTCATAGAAACTTTTAATTGTATGTACAACTTTTTCCAAATCGCTCTCTAAAATATTAGTGGAGCATGGTATCGACAAAGCAGTTTTGTGGACATTGGCACTTACATCATTAAAGTTTATATAAATTTTATTACTATACATGGGGAGCTGATTCATAGGAATCCAAAACGGTCTGCTCATTACTTCATTTGTATTTAAATAATCTAATAGCTCCTGCATTGAAGAGGTTGTAATCGTAAATAGCCACTCATTTGATTCCACGCTATCTAAAGCCAATTGAAATCCAATGTCTCCAACACTATTTAAATTATCTTTGTAAAACAAAGCTATATTTCTTTTCGAAGCTAAAAAAGTATCCAGTTGCTCTAATTGAGCTACTCCTAGTGCAGCCAACACATTTACTAATCGATAGTTATAACCAACTTCATCGTGAAAATAGGTTAACGAATCACGTTTAGCAGTTGTTGTGAGGTGTTTTGCTTTTTTTAGGCAATCAGAGTTATGACTAATAATCATGCCACCTCCTCCGGTACTCATAATCTTGTTTCCATTAAAGCTGAAGCACCCAATATTGCCAAGAGTTCCTGCATACTTCCCTTTATATTTAGAACCAAGTGCTTCAGCAGCATCTTCAAGCACTGGCAAATTATAATCATTACAAATTGCTAACAACCTATCCATATCGCATATATTTCCCTGCACGTGAACGATCATGAGAGCACTAATTTTACGACTGGTTTCTTTATGTATTAATGAATCTGACTTATCTAACTTGCAGTCGGTTGATAAAAAGCTTTCTAATAAATCTAAATCCATTTGCCATGAACTTTGATCAATATCAATTAAAATAGGGTCTGCGCCTAAATATGAAACAGCATTTGCCGAGGCCACAAAAGTGACATTGGGCATAATAACAAGATCATTATTTTTAACACCAAGTAACTGGAGAGAAATATGTAAAGCTGATGTGCCATTCACTACTGAAACAGCACCGTCAACCCCTAAATAATTAGCAAATTCGGTTTCAAATCTATCAACAAAACTGCCTGCTGTAGAGATCCAGCCTGTATCTAAACATTCTTTTACATATTCCCACTCTTTGCCATTAAGGTTGGGTAAACTCAAAGGTATCATTGCTTTATTCCATATTGATCATAAAAAGATTCTTGAGAATTCTCAGCTCCTTTCAAATACTCTACATACCACTTTACAGTTGATGTTACGCCATCTTCCCAATTAATAGTTGGGGAATAGTCTAGGTCATTTTTTGCTTTGGTTATATCTGGACACCTTCTGGATACTGATCCAGGGAAGGTGGGAGCATATTCATAGCTACCTTTATAACTTAGTATTTTACCAACAAAGCGTGTAAGTATTTCAATTGAGATCTCATCACTGTCACCGATATGATAAATTTCTTTATTTTTACCTTTTTCTACTGCTAGCACAGTACCAAGAACAGCATCATCGATATAATTAAAAGCTCGAGTTTGATCGTGACCATAAATTAAAAATGGCTCCTCATTCTTTTGGAAACGCTCAACTAAATGCGGTATTACATGACGGAAGCCCATATTAGGACCATACACATTATGATATCTCACTACAACAGACTCAAAATAGCCTTGCCTTGAATAATTGATAAAACCAGATTCTCCCAGCATTTTTGTTATAGCATAAGTAAATCGAGGGTGGCTAACATCTTCGATAGAAAGCGGAACATCCTCGTTCGTTGGAACATCATAGCCGAATGCTTCTATTGTTCCCGCATAGGTCTCACTTGTTGAACTAAATACTACGCGATTACATGAGGAAGCTCTTAACCACTCAAGAGAATTAAGGAGCAACAACGAGTTAACACGAATAACCTCATGTGGGACAGCATTTACTTTATCCACGCCCACCATTGCAGCAAGCATAAAAACATAATCATAATCACGATCTAATTGATCAAAATTTTCTAGTTTTGTTAGATCTGCATTAAATATTTTTAGTCTCTTACTATCACGATATTTTTCTAACAATGGGGTCTTTCCAGAAGCGCTTCGTGAAAAATTATCAATTACGTCTACTTTATAATCCCTATTCTCGAGCAAAAATTTTGTAATATTGGAGCCAATAAAACCGCCACCACCAATAATCAAAGCCTTCTTCATTCATATCTCCTCATTATGCCCAACACCTAAAACAAAGAAATTTTTGTTTTGAAGGAATTGTTTAGGTAATTTATGCAAATCTAGTAAGCCAACAGTATCAATGATAATTATTTCCTTGTTATGTTGTCCAATAAGTTTATATATAGCATCATTGTCTAAATAATCTCTATGTCCAGTGGTAACAATAAGAATATCAAAACTGCTATCAAAGAAAGTTTCTAAAGACGTCTCTATTTCTAAATCTAATTCAGGCCAAAATGGAACATAGGGGTCTTGACACTTAATATTATCGAAATGAACAGAAAGTTGGTTGAAGAAATCCTCAACAGGACTAAATCGTGTATCGCCAATTCCTGGACCATAAGCTACGCCCAGCAAACCGATATTAGTAGATTTTCTATCATGCTGTTTTAAAATATTGATAACAAAATCAAAACTATAAATTGGCATTTTGTCATTATTCTCAACTGCCTTTACCGAAGATTGGAGTCCTGATTCAAGACCAAAAAACTGCTCACTGGCCCAACTTGCCATCAATGGATCTTTCGTAAGACAATATCCACCAACACCTATTCCTGGATACATTAGATTTGCATGTGTGGGTCTCAATCTAATAGCATCAATTACTTCATATAAATCTACTCCTGACTTTTCAGCAAATCGTGACCATTCTATTACAAATGATATATTCATTGCTCTATAAGAGTTTTCAAGAACTTTTGCCATTTCAGTTGACTCTGTTGTCTTTAAGCGTGTCAGTGGGTATTCATCAGTAGAGATAATAGTCTTTAAGAATTTTTCTACAGCATCCGCGCTTTCATCATTAATTCCTGAATACACTCTGTAAAAGTTTTTTATGGAGTTGACATAGTTTGGCCCTGGCATCACTCTCTCATAAGAGTGCCCTAACTTGAACTTGTTTGTAGGCAGGCCTCTATATTTAAGATTTTCAACTAAAATTGGATAGACCACTTTTTTACAGGTTCCGGGAGGTACTGTGGTCTCTACTAGAATTAAAACATCTTCTTTACATACCTGCCCAATTGATTCGATGGCTTTTTTAAAAGCCGCTAAAGGCACGTCATAAGATTCAATATTTCCTAAATCATCTTTGTTTTTGGTTACATCTAAGTTGATGTCAATAATTATTACATCTGCGTAAGAAAATGCCTCCGAGTCATAGGTAGCATAAAAATTTCTTTTTGCCTTTGTGTTTTCAAAAAATTCTAATACGAGCGGATCTGATGAAACAATTGGACAAATACCAGCATTGATATCAGCAATCTTCCAGTATGAGTCTTTTGTTGCCCTGTCCACTCCAACAACAGCGTATTCTGCATTATTGCTATTAGCTACCACTAAAGACATGACTGTACCGACAAATCCGAGACCTTGAACAGCTACCACCTTTTGATTTTTATTGTTTCTTATAAAATGTGATAACTCGTCTAAATCACGGCCAGAGGGGATTGTATAGGTATTACCAGTTACTGAAGAAGTTGAACTAGTTTCGGACATGTTGTTTTTTTCCCGATTTTATATCTAAAAAATGCTTATTTTATACTAAAAAAGAGTGTTAAAGAACTACAGATTTAGTTGAGAAAGTATCTGAGCAACTACTGATTCATCATTATATTTTTTTTCTGCATACTCACGTGAATTTTGACCCATCTCTCTTATGAGCTTACTATCTTGAATAAGTTTTATCATTGCAGCTGCCAGATTAGAGCTGTCTTTAGGTGGGACAAGGAAACCTGTAATGCCATCTATGACTGTCTCTCTGCAGCCTGGAACATCAGTAGTAATTATGGCCCTGCCCATGGACATAGCCTCAAGGACAGATCTTGGAGTCCCTTCACGATATGAGGGAAGAACGAAAATACTGCATTCCTCAATTTCTGGTCTTACATCTGAAACGTTACCCTTATAATCAATAAGGCCTTCTGAAATCCATGACTGAATATCACTAAAATTAATACCATCAATATTCTCCTCAAGGCCACCAACCATAGAAAACTTTATTAAGGGATAGCTTTTTTTAACTTCTCTGATAGCTTCTATGTATTCTTTAATGCCTTTATTATTGATCATTCGTGCAATTAGCAAAAAAGATGGTTCACTGGGTAAAGGCCTTACATTATAAAATTTTAAATCAACCCCTGAGCCGTTAGTTATAAAAGTTGGCTGATTTTTTGCTGTTATTTTATTTTGGGAAAGTAAATTTCTGTCATCAATATTTTGGAAAAAAATCTTATTATTCTTTCGTAGGCTAAACGACAGTAGCACTCTCCCAATTAACTGTAAAAAACTTTTGAAGAAACTTTGTGAGTTAGAAAATAAAAACCCTAATCCTGTTATCAAAGAAATACGTACTGGAACTTTAGCAATCCATCCAGCGATAGATCCATAAACAACTGGCTTCATAGTATAACAAAGCATTAAATCAGGCTTTTCTGCTTTGGTTATTTTAATAAGTTTCAAAAAATACCAAAAATCTGAAAGCACATTCATGCTTGCTTTACCAAGATCTATAGTATGAAGTTCGTCAGAATAATTATCTCTAAGCTCTTGGACAACATTTTTATGCTCTTCAGTAAATGGAGCACATATATGAATTTTGAATCCTAGGTTACGAAACCCAAGTATAAGTTTACCCCGGAATGGTATTATTGATTCAGGAGTGCTTGCAACAATAAGAAGTTTCTTAAAATCTTTATCCATTATTCTCAAGCCATGCCTGAAACATCAGCACCGCCCAAAGTTGAGATTGCCAATTACGTGATCCAGATAAATGCTCTGACCACATTTTTCTAACTATATCAGGATAAAAAAACCCTTGAGATGCTAATCGAGATTCATCTAGTAATTCCTCGGCCCATTCTCTAAGCGGTCCCTTTAGCCACTCACTAACAGGTATTCCAAATCCCATTTTAGGTCTTTCAATTAATTCCTTTGGAACATACTTATAAAGGACATCTCTTAATACTGCTTTACTCACTCCGTTATTTATTTTCATTGATAGAGGAATTTTAGATGCAAACTCGATGATATGATGATCCAAAAACGGGACCCTAGTTTCAAGAGATACCCCCATAGCTGCTCTATCTACTTTTACTAATATATCATCAGGTAAATAGGATACTACGTCAGTTGCCATCATTTTCTCAATATCGCCTAAATTTGAAAGCATCTTTTTATCTGTTGCAAATATTTTTGAATGCTCTACTTCTCCAATGACTACAGATGATGGATCTTGCCAGTTTGATACAAGTCCCTGATATAAGCTAGTTATGTCTTTAGATGCTAAAACGTTAGCACCCTTTTTCAATTTATCTCCCAAGATGACACCATTAAATTTTGAAGGAGTGACAGTATTTAAAAATTTAAATGTCTTTCTCCAGACTGAATCAGGGAAATTTTGCACACTTTTTCCAACTAATTCTCTCAAAGCTGGGGGAGTATTTTTTAATCCTTTCCAAAGTTTATCTGCAAATAAATATCTGTTATAGCCACAAAATATTTCATCTCCGCCATCTCCAGAAAGGCTAACTGTTACATGCTGGCGTGCAAGAGCAGAGACTAAAAATGTTGGTATTTGAGATGAGTCCGCAAAGGGTTCGCAGTAAAGGTTTGGTAAATTAGGCACAACATCAAGTGCATCTTGAGATGAAACATATAGCTCTGTATGGTCTGTGCCTATGTGTGTTGCAACTAAGTTTGCAAATTCTGCTTCATTATAGCCATCTTCCTTAAAGCCTATAGTAAATGTTTTTATAGCGCGCGATGATTGGGTCTGCATTAAAGCAACCACTGTGGAGGAATCGATGCCTCCAGAAAGAAAAGCACCCAGAGGAACGTCTGCAACCATTTGTTTAGAAATAGTTTTTTTTAGAGCTGCTTCTAGGTTTTTTGTTACTTCAGTTACAGTTCCATCAAATGGAGATTCAAATCCTTTTTTTGCCACTTCGCATGCATCCCAATATTTTTCCTGGGAATCATTATGGTTTAATGAAACTGTCAGAATGGTCCCTGGTTCAAGCTTCTTTATTCCCTTATAGATTGAGTGTGGTGTAGGAACATAACAATATCTCATATAGAGCGCTAATGATCCTCGATCAATTTCATTACTAAATTGCGGATGCATCTTTAAGGACTTTAATTCTGAACCAAATAAAAATACTTTGTTGGAGCCGGATCCTTGCCAACCATAATATAAAGGTTTTTCTCCAACCCTATCTCTTACTAACGTTAATTGTTTTAAATCTTTATCCCATATTGCAATTGCAAACATGCCTGTTAATCTGGAAATCGTGTCTTTAATTCCCCAAGCATCAAATCCAGCAAGAAGTATTTCAGTATCAGAGTGCCCACGCCAAGCTGGTGCACAATCATTTTTTATTAACTCTTCTTTGATGTCTAAACTATTATATATTTCACCGTTATAGGTTATTACATATCTATTTGAACCGGATATCATTGGCTGATGTCCTGCTGAAGATAGATCAACAATTGCAAGTCTTCTGTGAGCTAAACCAATTTCACCTAATGGATCGGTCCATGAACCCGAACTATCTGGACCTCGGCTTAAAACCTGATCAGACATTTTTTTAAGTGTTTCTTGTCGGATTTTATCAGTTGATAATTCTCCTCCAAGAAAACCTACAATTCCACACATTTCGTTTTTACCTCACGAATAATTTTTAATAAAGTATTTGATGGTGATGATTTGATAATTAAGGAAGTTAAGTGAACTAAAAATCCAATTCTTTAAGAACGGAAGATAGTTTTTTTTGCCAATCATCAGGGTGAATATTAAATTGTGAATAAAGCTTATCACAGTTGAGGCGCGAGTTTTCAGGTCTTCTAGCTAACGCTGGAAAAGCGGAGCTATTTACTGGGACTAATTTAGGTTTTTTATTTATAAGCCCTAATTCAAAAGCGGTCGTAAAAATAGCATCTGCAAAACCATGCCAGCTTGTATAAGGAGATCCGGAAAAATGATATGTGCCCCAACTTATAATTTCTTTGCTCAAATTTATCTTTTTGCAAATCTGGATACAACACTCAGCAATACCTTCTGCGCTTGTTGGTGAGCCCCATTGATCTGAAACTATTTCAAGTTCATTCTTGATTGCTCCAATTCTTAGCATAGTTTTAACAAAGTTATTACCAAATTCACCAAATACCCATGAAGTTCTCAGAATAATATATCTTTGGAGCTGGTTACGAATTTCAATCTCTCCTTGCAGCTTAGACTTACCATAAACACTCTCAGGGGTCGCCAGATCTGATTCTATAAATGGAATTTCTCCAGTACCACCAAAAATATAGTCAGTAGAGAGGTGGATTAATACTATGTTATTTTCAGCACAGCTCTTAGCTAAGATTTTTACAGCTTCAGCGTTAATACTAAAGGCATCTTCTGGATTAATCTCAGCTTCATCAACGTGAGTGTAAGCTGCGCAATTAATTATTACATCAGGAGAATTAGTGATAAGTGCATCTAAAATTTTATTGGAATCAAAAAGGTCTAATTCTTTTCTTCCAAAAAAAATCATCTGAAAGGAAGAGTCCAATTTCAACTTACGAAACTCTTGCCCTACTTGACCATTAGCTCCAATAACAAGTATCTTCATCTTTTAGATATTATATTTTGGGAGCTTTTCAGAAGGTAAATCTTTTAAGCACAATGCCTTGCTGTCTTTTTCAGAGAGCTTTACATCTGTTTTAGGCCAATCAATACCTAAATCTGGATCACTCCATAAAATACCAACCTCATCACTAGGATCATAATAATCAGTACACTTATACTCAAAATCAGCGGAATCAGATAAAACAACGAAACCATGAGCAAAACCTGGCGGCACCCAAAACTGTTTTTTATTTTCCTCTGATAAAATAACAGACTCCCATTTCCCAAAAGTTGGTGACCCTTTTCGGATATCTAAAGCAACATCATATACCTCACCGCTGACAACGCGAACTAGCTTACCTTGCGGCTTTCTTGCCTGAAAGTGCAAGCCTCTGAGAACACCTTTAACAGATCGAGAGTGATTGTCTTGCACGAAAGAAAGCTTGATGCCGGCTTGCTCTTCATATTTGAAAGCTTGGAATGTTTCAAGAAAAAAACCTCTTTCATCACCAAATACTCTTGGCTCAATGATTACACACCCATGAAGCTTTGTTTGAAAAATTTTCATCTGAAACTATCTGCTATATTTAAAAGATATTTGCCATAGTTTGTCTTATTGAGCTTTTCTGCCTGAATGATCAAATCTTCTTTTGACATCCAACCATTATGAAAAGCAATTTCCTCTAAGCAAGCTACTTTTAAACCTTGACGATGTTCAACAGTTTGAACTAATTGACTAGCCTCAAGAAGTGAGTCATGAGTGCCGGTATCCAGCCAAGCGAAACCTCGACCTAACAACTCAATTTTTAAATCTCCCCTTTCCTGGTATGCATTATTAACATCTGTTATTTCAAGTTCACCACGAGACGATGGCTTAACATTCTTAGCAATTTCTACAACATCATTGTCGTAAAAATAAAGTCCAGTTACAGCATAGTTAGATTTTGCAATGCTAGGCTTTTCCTCAATACTTAGCACATAACCCTGATCGTCGAACTCAACAACTCCAAAGCGTTCAGGGTCTTTGACGCGATAACCAAAAATAGTAGCTCCCTTGTCCTGATTAGTTGCGATTTGAAGCTTATCAGTAAAATGCTGTCCATAAAAAATATTATCTCCAAGCACCAAGGCGACATCTTGACTGCCAATGAAGCTTTCACCAATAATAAAAGCTTGAGCAAGTCCATCGGGATTTGGCTGAATAGCATATTCAATGCAAATACCTAAATGAGAGCCGTCACCTAGCAAACGTTGATAGGCTGTCATATCATTAGGTGTTGAAATTATAAGAATATCTCTAATCCCAGCTAACATGAGGACAGAGATTGGATAATAAATCATTGGCTTGTCATAAATTGGCAATAGCTGTTTAGAAATTCCCATTGTTATAGGATAGAGTCTGCTGCCTGACCCTCCAGCGAGCACAATTCCTTTATACTTAGATTTCATAAATCTTCTCCAATTCGTTTCATTTGATAAGCGCCTGATAAAACTCTTTCCCACCAAGACTTGTTATCTAAATACCATTTAACTGTTTTGCGCAATCCAGTTTCAAATGTTTCCTCTGGAGTCCATGCAAGCTCACGTTTAATTTTTGAAGCATCTATAGCATAACGAGCATCGTGACCTGGACGATCTTTAACAAAATTTATTAAATCTCTATAGTTGATTACCCCCGAAGGTTTTCGGGGGGCAAGTTCTTCTAGTAGCTCACATATAGCTTCAACAACCTCGAGATTAGTTTTTTCGTTATGACCACCAATATTGTAAGTCTCTCCAATTTTGCCCTCAATAATAACCTTTGATAAAGCTTTTGCGTGATCTTCAACATATAGCCAATCGCGTATCTGTAATCCATTACCGTAAACAGGCAAATTATTACCATGGATCGCGTTAAGAATCACATGGGGAATAAGTTTTTCAGGGAAATGATAAGGACCATAATTATTTGAACAATTTGTGATAATTACAGGCAGGTTATATGTGCGGCCCCAAGCTCTTACTAGGTGATCTGAAGACGCCTTTGAGGCCGAGTATGGAGAGCTAGGAGCATAATTAGTTTTTTCTGTAAAAAAATCCTCAGTATTTGATAGATCACCATAAACTTCATCAGTTGATATATGGTGAAAAACAAATTCATCTCGCTTAACACCTTCAAGCTTGTTCCAATAGTGCTTAGCGACCTCAAGTAATTTATGGGTTCCCAAAATATTTGTTTTAATAAACTCGTCTGAACTATCAATGGATCGATCCACATGTGATTCTGCCGCTAAGTGCATAATTTTATCTGGTTGATGTTCTTTAAAAACCCTAGTTATATTCTTGGCATCACAAATATCTACATGCTCAAAAGAATAAAGTGGGCTACTAGCAACATCTTTCAATGATTCTAAATTTCCAGCATATGTCAGCTTATCAACGGAAATAACAGAATAATTCTTATCCTTAATAAGGTGTCGTACAACAGCTGAGCCTATAAAACCAGCTCCTCCAGTTACAAGAATCTTCATAATAATTTTATATTAACTTCACTTATGGTAATTTCCCAAAACTTAAATATTAAATCCACACAATAGTAATAGCTAAGGATTTTTAGATCTAAGTTAAAAAAGTATATTTTAATGTTAAAAATGTTAAAAACTAGCGATTTAAAAGCATTCTCATAGCAAGTCCTAAGAGTGGCCAAATGAAAAATTTGGATCGAGATTTGCCAATGAGATAGGTTTCATGCCTTGCTTTGGAAATATTTTGGCTTGCGAGGCCGCCGGGGAATCTATCAACAACGATATTGCTAGAAATTTTTATCTTTCCACCAATGTAAACCCGATACATAAAATCATAGTCTGATGATATAAAGTATCTGCAGTCATAGTGACCAAGTTTTTTATATGTACTCAATCTTACAAAGAATGCTGGATGATTTAGAGGATTTAAGATAGGAAAAAATAATAAGGGCTTATTTTTAACTAGTTCTCCTTGAACCAAAGGATTTAAGCTAGGCCTCATACAAGTGCATCCAACGACAGCATCTATATCAATATCTTTAAAGGAATTAAGAACTTTATTAGCAAGGTCAAAATCTCCATACCAGTCATCAGAGTTTAGAATAAAAACAATATCACTGGTTACTTTAGAAATCCCAAGATTCCAGGCATGAGGTATCCCTGCAACATTTTTATCAACAATTTCCTGTTTAATGACTGACACAATAATACCTCTTTTGATAAGTTTGACCTCTAGTTCTGAAATTAATTCGAGAGTCCCATCATTCGAACCTCCATCAACAAAAATATACTGCTTTGGTAATATAGTTTGAGCAAGCACAGAATTTACCGTATTCGCCAATGTATTGACCGAATTTAAACAAATTGTAATAACTGAATAATCCATTTTTTATCTAATCCCGATTTTTTTAATAAGGACCCTTATACAAATAACAAATGAAGAAAGGATAAATTGAAAAGGATTAGCATGCTTTAGTGCAAACAAAAATCTATTCTTCATCATACGTCGAAATTCTGAATCACTTCCTCCAGATGACTGCCCTCCTATATGCCGGATTCTTGCGCTATGAGAAATAAAAGATTTATATCCACATAGCTTTGCTCGGTAACATAAGTCAGCCTCCTCCACATAAGCAGGAAAAAATTCTTGATCAAACATGCCAATCTCATTTATAACTTCTTTTTTTATAAGCATAGCAGCACCGAGAACATATCCTACTTCAGAAATAATGTCAGACTTGGAAAATATTTCACCTTGGCCAATATAATTAAAAGTTGAAAAATTGATAGATATAGCTCCTCCTCTGCATTGAGTTTTTTTTGGGTCATCGCCGTCAACTACAACAGGTCCAATTATTCCTATTGATGGATCCACACATTTAGATTCAATAATTCCTAAAAATGGTTCATCTATGATGGTGTCATTGTTAAGTAAAAACACAGCATCATAACCATCTTTAAGAGCTCTCTCAATTCCTAAGTTATTGCCCCCACCAAATCCTAAGTTTGTAGAAGACCTAATTATAGATACTGTTGGAAATAGTGTTTTTAAGTAATCAGCTGACCCGTCAGTGGAGCCATTATCAACAAGATAAATTGATGCATTTGGTTCGAATTTTGACAACCCCTCCAAGCATTGTTTAGTCAATTTTCGGCCATTCCAGTTAACAATAATTATTGCTGTTTTCATGATATACCTTATTTTAATATTTAAGATTTAAATTACTTTGAGAATATCTCATATTTGTAATATTTAGTGAGCCATATGCTCCAACCAGTAAGATCATAAACGGTGGAGAAATTAAGACCGGATTAGTACCAGCTGCTATGAAACCTGCAAAAAGAGCAATACCTATAGCCGAATTAGATTTGTCTGTATTCATAAAAATAAGTCTGAAGCATATTAAAAGTACTGTTGCATAAAAAGCAGTTGCCCAAATTAACCCATAGCGACGGATTGTTTCAAGGTGATCAAGTTCAATATTCATCTCAAAAGAATTGTTTCCTAAAGTGAAAAACGAAGTCCCAATACCTTGACCAAAAAATAAACTAGTCCAGTTTTGGTCAAAATAATCCAAAAAAGAGACGGCGTGCCGAATACGTAAATTAGCGGTTTCGCTTTGTCCTATAAACAAGGAAATTAAGACATCATAGTAATTTGGGTATATTAAATTTGTTAAGAAGCCAAGAGCTACAAAAATAGAGATAAAAATTATAAATTTAGAACTAAAGAGGAACCCCTTTTGTATTTTAAATAGCATCAACATTATTAATATCAATACTCCTGACTTTGAAACTGCTAGAATCAGTGCAAAGAGTAATACAAAAAATCTAAATAGATTTCCAATAAAAAAGTAATAGATTCCGGCAGCTACAAAAAATAGTGTAGCTCTAGGGTAGACTTTTCCGACTAAAGCGTCTGTCCGAGTTCCTTGATATAAATCAATGTTTGAAAAAAATAATTCAAGTAATGGGCTTATGGAGGTAAAAGTGCTTGGAGAGAAGAATGCTAAAATGTTAGCAAATATTACTATTGCGGCTAGAAAGTACAGAGTGCTGAATAAATAATTTATTATTTGTTTGGCGGGCATAATTTTTAATGCCAAATATATAAGTGGTAAAGTCAACACGATTGGTAGAGGCGTAAATATTGAATTAATTGAAGCGCCGCCAATGATACCAATAAGCAAAGAAATTAATGGAAATAAAAAAGCAAAGATTAGCAAACTAATTACTTCATATTTAGATAATCTTACGCTTCTCAAATGGAATGCTATGTAAAATAGCAGCAAGATTGAAGAAGCATACTTTATTCCTATGTTGCCAGCCATATCGATAACATTTGAGAATATAAAAAATCCAATGAAATATCTGGCCCAACTTTTGCCTGGGATGTCTTGTGTATTTATAGAATTCACTTTAATTATTCACTAAGGCTCATTAAAAAAATGTGGTTTGCTGCCAAAAAGTAATGCATGTATATCGTTGACGAGTGCTAAATAGCCAATGTTGGAGTTACAATCCTCTATCATTTCTTCATAAAATTTTCCTATATTAATTTTCGTTCCAAGAAATAGTCTCTGTGTTCCAATTAATTGATTTAGTTTTTTAGCCCCCATACATTCATTAATGAAATAAAGACTGCAAAGTGCGGCATCTCTTTGTTGATGATTTAACTTATTTAAATTTTGACAATCCTCTAATTTAAGCAAATATTCATCTATTGAGACTGAATTATTAGTGAATCCAAGCATAGAATAAGGAGGGTTTGCAGCTAAAACTGAGGGTATCCCAAAACAAGCAAATTCCATGGCTGCAGTTCCTCCGCATGTTACCATCACATCAATAACATTCATCAAGGAACCTGTATTGATGTCAGAGGGGATTAGATGATTCTCCAAGCCAATATTGCCAAGTATCCTCTTAACCTCACCTTTTTCATTATATAGTTCTGTCGAAGGATGCTCTTTTACAATAAAATTTATGTTTTTATTTTTTGCAAGTGTTTTACATGTTTGTATCAACCAATCAGAATAATCATTAAATAATGTATTTGGATATGCGTGAGGAGCATCCCTAAATATATGGGTTGCCACTAAAACTATGGGCTTTTTAGGACAGAGAGACATTGATTCTATAAGATTTTTAGAGCTGATATTCTTCTTGTTGGAAGAATATGCCCTAATCACATCATGCTGCTGACCCTCACCTCTTATTCTGCTATCAAGATAAGATCTTGCATTACTTTTAAAATGATTATCAGACATAGCGCGCTTGAATTCATTAGAATAAGGTGTGCGGCAATGATACTTATAATCATGATCATTTTTATAATGATATATTGAAAATTCAGTCATTGAGAGCCCGGAAAGACATTCTATAGAAGAATCTTTGCATAGCTCAAAAATCATACCTTGGCGATAAGCATTGTCTGGTAGTATTACCAATGGATTTTTGTGAGCCTTAATAATACTCTTGGAAGAAAAAAAATATGTAAGCTCGATTATTATCAATAATCGCATTTTAAAGGACACATTATCAATGGATGAAACTGCACATTTTGTCAATAAATAATCATAAATGTGCGGGCCAACAGTAACACCATCAATATTAATTTTTAGAATACTTTCACCTGAGGTAGCTCTTAATGCATTTGAAACTATGCTCATAAATTTAGTAAGTAAAGTCTTTGACATCAGTAGCAACATATTGGTAATAAGATTTGGTCTAAAAGAACCTATTAGCCTGGCAACTTTAGAGGAGTAAATAATATTTGGGATAATTATTGTTTCGGCGCCAATAGCTTGCGCCGTTGCCTTTGCAAACTTCATTGTAAGAGTACTTACATATGTATCATTTGATACAAGAAAGGTTAGAACCTTCCGACTATCTGAGCTTTTAGAAAAACTATAAAAATTTTTGTTTGCAATTATTAAGTCATCTAGATTTGTCATTATGAGACCTTTAAGTCGAAATTAATTTTTTAATTGATAATTTAACTGTAAGCATCCAGGGCATTTTAATAAGGGATGTTCCAAAATATACTGCAGCCATGCTTCCAATAGCTAAACTTACTAGTGATGAGTATGCTGCGCCTAAATATCCTATTTTAGGGATTAGGAGTAAGTTCAAAATAAAATTTAGGAATGCTACAAATATTCCTATAAGGGCATAAAGAGTAACTTTATCTGTTTGAAGAAAATATCCAGAGAACAATTTCCAAATTCCATCAAAGAAAAATGCTAAGCACAAAATTGGGAATAATAAAGTATTTGGAGAATAAGATACATCGAAAATGATCTTGATAAAACTATTTCCAACGAGCATCCCAATTATCGTAATTAATGCTAAAGATATTCCCAAAACATATGTAGCTGAGACTATTTTTTGCTTATTTTTCCTGCGTCCAATATTTATATTTTGATAAAAAAATGGAGCCCAAGCATAACTTACAGCTGTCTGAATAAGTAAAATAATCATTGCAAGCTTGTATGTGGCTGCGAAAACTCCTAAGTCATATGTGCCCAAGAATGAATTAATCATCAATCTATCTACCATTAATATTATCCAAGATGAGACAGCTGATATAGTGAGAACTCCGCCCTGCTTTAAAAGCAAAATCGTATACTCGGACCTTAACCTGATCCTATAATTGCTTTTATAAAGAGAAAAAAGTGAAAAATACGAAAAAATTAAGGCGCCCAACACAAGGCTTATAACTCTTCCATCCCATGTTAAAAGAAATATGCTGACAAGAATGATTGTGCATAAAATTTCTATTAGACTTCTAGAGTTTAGAAAGATTAAATACGCAGCAGCATTTTTTTTAACTTGAAATGTGACCAATCTTACTTGCACCACTGCATTACAAATTCCAATAGCTACTCCACTTACAAGTATTGTCAAAGGAATATCCAAGGCTTCTCTTACTGGAGGTATAAGATAAATAGAAGATAGTAACAAAATAAATACTAAAGCAAGCTGGATGCCGATACCAAGGATAGAGCCTATAAGTTTTTCTCTATCAAAATCTTCTCTATAAAAATTTTTGTTTATTAATGTATTGCCTCCAAAAAGTACTATAACAGTTGTAAGCGCTGCAACTGTTATAGCAAGATCTATCTTTCCATATGCATCAGGCGCAATATTTGAGGTTAAATATATCAGAAGTAAGTAACTCATAACCCCATTCAGTGAAGATGAGATTAAGTATATTGCAGACTGATTACTGAGACTTTTCCCCTGAAACCATCTTAGAAAAATTTTCATATAACGTCTCTAAAAGAATTTACCAATCTAGAATCTTGATATGAAATCTTATTTGCATCTATGCTTTTTCGATATCATGACATTCATCTTTCCAATCACCTTTATAAGTTTTTGGAATATGCCAATCACTCCCATATCTCATTTCTAGCCAATCTTCTGGTTCGGAAGGTACAGGGTATGATCTTCCATTAAGAATGAAAGTATCAAGATTTAAAAAGTATTTTTTAGGCTGTCGTCTTATATATCCTGGTTCACTATAATTAACTATTTCTTTGCCATCTTCATACCAAAATAAAATATCAAAAATAATGTGATCTGAGTTGTAATATGCGGCTTGTTGAATAAGCCCATCTTTAAAAACTCTCCTGCCTAAAATCATTCCATTATCAATCATTTTTTGATGCAGGGATTCAAACTCAGCATTGCCCAAGATATCAATATCAATATCATTGTCATGATCAATAAATTTCCCCTCGCGATAGAGCCCTAAAAAAGTTCCATCTGTTAATCTATATGAGCTTCTAGTTGACTCAACAAGAAGACAGAGTTCATTCATAATATTTATTGCTTCATCAGGTAGCGGCCTATGAATATCAAAAGGGAAATAGTTAAATTCTGTGCCGCCTGAACCAAATCTTAAATAAGAAAAACAGTATTCAACATATGACTGAATATATCGTTTTAGATATATAATTTTCAAATAAAAATATTTCATTATTTTTTACAAACTTTAAGAATTTTATAGTAAAGGTTTTAGATTGATTGTTATAAAATTCAAATTGATCAGGCCCCTAAATTTTCAATATACCAAGGTATTGTCTCCTGTAATCCATCTTGAATAGAGAATGTTGGAGCATAACCAAGAAACTTTGCTGCCTTAGTGATGTCGGCTAGTGAATGCAAAATATCACCAGGCCTGTTATCACCATATATAGGTGCTGTAGAAACAGAAACTTTATTTTCCTGAAGTATTTCTACTAAATAGTTGCTAAGCTCTATTAATGAAGTTTTCTGACCATAAGAGATATTGTAGACTCTATTTTTTGCATCATCTTCTGCTGTTGCAGCCAAGATATTGGCTTGAACAACATTTTTGATATAACAAAAATCTCGGCTTATAGAGCCATCGCCATTTATAGTTATTTGCTTTCCTTCAAGCAAAGCAGAGATCCATTTAGGTATTACAGCAGCATACGCACCGCTTGGATTTTGTCGCTTTCCAAATACATTGAAGTAACGAAGTCCAATAGAGTTGAAGTTATAGGTGTTCGCAAAAACATCTGCATATAGTTCATTAACTAGTTTTGTTACAGCATAAGGAGATAGTGGCTTACCAATATTTTCTTCAATTTTTGGAAGCGCAGGATGATCTCCATACGTTGAGCTACTTGCTGCGTAAGTGAAGCTCCTGACTGAAGCATCTTTTGCAGCAATCATCATATTTAAATGCCCATTTATATTATTTTCATTTGTAAGCCGAGGATCATTGATTGATCTTGGGACGGATCCAAGAGCTGCCTGATGAAGAACATAGTCGGCTCCAGAGCATACTGATTCACAGGATTTTGATGATCTAACGTCTCCTTCTATAAACTTAAAATTCTCCCACTGCTTTCTGGATACTTTTTCTTTAACTTTTTCTAAATTATGATTGAAGCCAGTTGAAAAGTTATCCATGCCTACTACTTTTTGATTCAAAACAAGTAAGTGCTCTAAGAGGTTGGAACCAATAAACCCAGCAACTCCGGTGATAGCCCAAAATTTTGGACTTTTTTTCAGTTCAGCAAGCATTTGCTCATATACAGTCATAGCTTTTCCTTCGAAAAATATTTATCTAGAGACGGATTTCTGCCTGTTCGATAGGTAATATATGTTTAAGATCATAAATTACACACTTTGGAGCTGCAAGAGAGGCAATGCCTTCCCTTCCAATTTTATCAAAATCTTTATGCCCAACAGCAATAACAACTCCTTTGTAATTGTTAGGCTTTAATTTATTGATTAATGACACTCCATATAATTTTTTAACTTCTTTGACGTCTGCATGTGGATCAAAGCAATCAACAACTACCCCATAATCTTCAAGTTCTCTTATTAAATCAATTACCTTCGTATTTCGGATATCAGGACAGTTTTCTTTAAAAGTAAAACCAAGTATCAAAACTTTTGTTGTAGATGTAAACACCTCATTTTTAGCCATTTTTTTTATCAGCTCAGAAGCTATAAATTTAGGCATATTCTCATTTATTCGACGACCAGCTAAAATTAATTCAGGCGAATAACCTTCTGCCTCCGCTTTGTGTGTTAAGTAATATGGATCAACACCGATGCAATGACCACCAACCAAACCAGGCTTGAACGGAAGGAAATTCCACTTAGTACCTGCCGCTTTTAAGACTTCATCAGTATCAATTCCTAATCGTGAAAAAATCATTGCCAATTCGTTTATAAGGCCAATATTTAGGTCTCTCTGAGTATTTTCAATAACTTTTGCAGCCTCTGCTACCTTTATGGAGCTTGCCTTATACGTTCCAGCTGTAATTATGGAGCTATAAATATCATCAATAACATTAGCCGCAAAAGAGTTAGATCCAGATGTTACTTTTACAATATCAATTAACCGATGCTCCTTGTCTCCAGGGTTTATTCGCTCTGGGCTATAACCTGCATAAAAATCTTTATTTATTTTAAGACCTGATATTTGTTCTATTATCGGTATACATTCTTCCTCAGTGGCGCCCGGATAAACAGTTGATTCGAAAACAACAATGTCTCCAGAATTTATAACTTTACCAATAGCTCTGCTAGCTGAAATTAAAGGCTCCAAGTCAGGCTTTCTGAATTCATCGATTGGTGTTGGAACAGTAACAATATAAAAAGAGCATTCTTTCAAATTAGAAATTTCTGAACAAAAAGATAATTTAGATGACGATTTTAGATCGCTACTACTTACCTCTAAGGTAGAATCAACTTTTTTCTTAAGTTCTGATAAGCGATCTTTGTTAATATCATAGCCAATCGTATTAAACTTCTTTCCAAATTCTACCGCCAAAGGCAAACCAACATACCCTAAGCCAATAACCGCAATTTTAGTATCTTTGAAGGATTTCATATGCACTCCATTTTTGTCATGAGGAATTCTTTAAAATACTAGTCAGAATATTTATAACCTCATCTTGCTGATTGGTTGTCATGGAAGAAAATAATGGGATGCTAATAGCATCTCTGTAGTAAGTCTCTGATATAGGAAATTGTCCTTTCGTGAAACCCAAGTCTCTATAGTATGGGTGCAAATGTACTGGGATATAATGTAAATTGACGCCAATACCATTCTCACGAAGTTTGTTAAAAACCTCTTTATGAGATAGCGATATTTTGTCTAACTTAAGTCTAATGACGTATAAGTGGCGACTAGAAAATGAGTCCTCTATTTGGTGCGGGATCACCAATGGGAGATTATTTAATGACGCATCATACCTTTCTGCTAATTTATTTCTTTTTAAAATAAAATCATTAAGCCGAGACATTTGACTAACGCCAAGTGCTGCTTGTATATCAGTCATTCTATAATTTAAGCCAAGAGCAATTTGTTCGTAATACCAACCACCTTGACTAGAATTTTTCATTAACTTTTCATCACGTGTGATGCCATGAGTCCGATATAAATTAATCTTTTTTGCAATAGCTTCATTATTAGTGGTGACCGCGCCACCCTCCCCTGTTGTCACTATTTTTACTGGATGAAAACTAAAAACAGTGATATCACTATACTGGCAATTACCAATAGGACTATTTTGATATTTGCCTCCTATAGCATGTGAAGCATCTTCAATAATTGCAAAACCATACTCAATACTTAATGCATGTATTTTATCCATTTCACAAGATTGACCACACAAATGAACAGGTATTACAACTTTTGGTAATGGTAAATTTTTACGCTTAGCATCCGATAGTTTTTCCTCGAGTGCCATAGGGCAAAGATTATATGTTTTTGGATCAATATCAACGAAATCAATTTCAGCACCGCAATATAAAGCACAGTTGGCTGAAGCTACAAATGTTACTGGACTTGTCCAAACAAGATCACCTTTTCCAACTCCAAGCGCCAAACAAGCAACATGCAAACCTGATGTCGCAGAGTTCAACGCACATGCGTATTTAACATTTACTGCACTTTTAATTGCGCTTTCAAACAAAGGAACTTGAGGACCTTGAGTTATAAAGTCGCTCTTAAGAACCTCAATAACTGCATCAATGTCATCGTTTATTATGTCTTGTCTACCATAAGGAATCATTATTAACCTATTTCTTAAAAGTAACTTTATACATGATTTTTAATTTTTTTTCTCAATGACTCTACCGTTTCCCAGTCAGAATTAGTCCCTGAATTATATTTAAACCCAAACGGTACTTTTTCAGCCTTGTGATGATTTAAAAACTCTTCCTCAGAATATGTAAACGAAATAGATGGCAAAATGGCATAGTATTTCCCGAGATCAATCGTATTAAGTGAATCCGTATCTGTAATCATTTCCTCATGTAATTTTTCTCCAGGGCGAATACCAACTGTAACTTGCTCACAATTTGGTGCTATAGCCTCAGCTACATCCAGAATCTTGTAAGAAGGAATCTTAGGTACAAAGATTTCGCCACCAAGATGATGCTCAATCGCATACATCACCATGTTTACCCCATCCTGCAGAGAAATATTAAACCTCGTCATATCTTTGTGAGTTATTGGTAGAACTCCTTCATCCTTCTTCTTAATAAAAAAAGGAATCACTGATCCTCTTGATCCCATAACATTTCCGTATCGAACAACGCTAAATCGAACATCTTTCGATCCCTTAATGTTATTAGCTGCTGTGAAAAGCTTATCTGAAACAAGCTTTGTTGCTCCGTATAAATTAATTGGAGCACATGCCTTGTCTGTTGATAATGCAACAACATCACTTACTCCACATTCAAGAGCCGCATGAATAACGTTCTCAGCTCCATCTATATTTGTTCGAATGCATTCGGTTGGGTTGTATTCAGCAGTATCTACTTGCTTTATAGCAGCTGCATGAATGATTGCATCTACACCTTCGCATGCTCTTTTTACCCTATCCTTGTCACGAACATCGCCAATAAAAAATCTTAGTTGAGGAAATTCTTTGGGAGGATATTTTATTTTTAAATCAGATTGTTTTAACTCATCGCGAGAAAATATTATTATTTTTTTAGCATTTGGGTAACGACTCAAAATTGTTTCTACAAATTTTTTACCAAATGATCCTGTGCCTCCTGTTATGAGTACTACCTTATTATTTAACATTTTTTTACCTCAAATTTTAAAAAATTTCTTTAAACCTAATCTCTATAAGATGCTTGATTAATAAACCAGTCATACGTACTTTCAAGCCCCGCCCGTAAAGTGATATTTGACTTCCAGCCCAATTTTTCTACAAGGCCTACATCTAATAATTTACGATCAGCCCCATCGGGTTTAGTTGAATCCCATTTAATATTGCCTTTAAAACCAACAACTTCCGCAATAATTTCGGTTAACTCTTTTATAGTAACGTCATCTCCAGTTCCTATATTAATATGTGAAATCATTGGTTGAATATTTTTTTCCAAAAATTTAGAGTCAAGGCTCATAATATGAATACAGGCTGAGGCCAAATCATCTACGTGAAGAAATTCACGCATAGGTAATCCTGTACCCCAAGCAGTAACGAATTTATCATTATTTAGCTTTGCCTCATGAAATCTTCTAATAAGTCCTGGTATAACATGAGAATTTTCTGGATGAAAATTATCACCTTCTCCGTATAAGTTTGTGGGCATTACACTCCTATAATCTCTGCCATATTGACGGTTGTAGCTTTCGCAAAGTTTTATACCAGCTATTTTTGCTATTGCATAAGGCTCATTTGTTGGCTCTAGTGATCCAGTAAGTAGGACATTTTCAAGCATTGGCTGTTTTGCAGATTTAGGATAAATACATGAAGACCCGAGGAAAAGAAGTTTATTAACATTTGCTAGATGAGCTGCATTAATTAAATTAGCTTGGATCATAATATTTTCATATATAAAATTTGCAGGATATTCGTTATTAGCATGAATACCCCCAACTCTGGCTGCTGCAATATATATCTCATCAAAATTTTGACTTTTTACATAATCATTAGTCTCTTTTTGACAAATAAAATCACACACCTCTCTTTCAGCAACAACAACAGTAATTTGGGAATTCTGAGATAGCTTACGAATAATAGCGGAACCTACCATGCCGCGATGGCCTGCAACAAAGACACGCTTCGTATTATTTGAATTATCAGGCATTTTTACTCCATTGGAGTGGGCGCATCATAGCCATGTTTTTTTAATAGTGCGGTTTGCTTTGCGGCATTTAAATCAGCGTTAATCATTTCAGCGCACATCTCTTGAACTGTAATTTTAGGTTTCCACCCAAGTATTTCTTTAGCTTTAGATGGATCACCAAGCAATGATTCAACTTCTGCTGGTCTAAAATAACGAGGATCAATTTTAACAATTATATCTCCAATATTTAAAGCTGGTGCTTTATCGCCATCGATATTACTAACGACTGCACATTCCTCTTTGCCTTCACCTTTAAATTCCAACGAAATACCAAGCTCTTTGGCAGACCAGATAATGAATTGTCTCACTGAATATTGAAAACCAGTTGCAATAACATAATCTTCAGGTTCTTCTTGCTGAAGCATCATCCATTGCATGCGAACATAATCCTTGGCATGACCCCAATCGCGTAAAGCATCTAAATTGCCCATAAATAAACAATCCTCTAGACCTTGAGAAATATTTGCTAGACCGCGAGTTATTTTGCGAGTAACAAAAGTTTCACCGCGTCTTGGAGACTCATGATTAAAAAGAATACCATTACAGGCATACATACCATATGCCTCTCGATAATTTATCGTTATCCAATAAGCATACAACTTAGCTACTCCATAGGGAGAGCGAGGATAGAAAGGTGTGTTCTCTGTCTGCGGAGTTTCCTTAACCTCACCATATAACTCTGATGTAGAAGCTTGATAAAATCTTATTTTATTTTCTAAGCCAAGCAATCTAATTGCCTCAAGGATTCTAAGAGTTCCCATAGCATCAATATTTGCTGTGTACTCTGGTGATTCAAAAGAAACTGCAACATGTGATTGAGCAGCTAGATTATATATTTCATCTGGTTGAACTTGTTTAATAATACGCGTTAGATTTGGAGAGTCAGAAAGATCTCCATAGTGAAGGATGAGGTTGTTATTATCTAGATGGGGATCTTGGTAAATATGATCTATACGCTGAGTATTAAATGAAGATGCTCGCCTTTTGATGCCATGGACCTCGTAGCCCTTTTCCAAAAGAAACTCAGCCAAATAAGAACCATCTTGGCCAGTAATTCCAGTAATAATTGCTTTCTTTTTCACATTAAATCCTCAAGATCATAAACTTTTATAATTTTTTTGATAACCTAAGCACTACTTTAAACTAAAAAGTTTAAAAATTAGTTTTTATAATTCAAAAAAGTAGCTCTAAAGGGATATTAACCTCTTGAATGGATGGATTAAATATATGCCGAGTAGTTTTATATGGGTATTTCTTCCCTTTAGATATCATCAAGAACATATCCCTAACAGAGACACTAATTTCAGGTCTCCAAGACTGCAAGATAACTCCACTTTTTTCGTAATCCATAAGAATACATGGAATTCTTTTTAAGCCTAACTTTTTTGCAGCATTAAACCTATGATGACCATCCATAATACCAAATGTTGAGTATTCAATCGTTATAGGAATAGTCCAAAACCCTAATTTCAAAATGGACTCTGCAAGAATACACATATCATCATAATTATGCTCTTCTGTCTCGCATATTTCCTTGAGGTCTAATAGTCTTAAATCTCTCACTTTTTAAACCAAATATGCTTATATACAAAACTATAGGAGAGCCTTAAATGCAGCTATCAAACTTTCATTATCTCGTGTGTCTCTAACCGCGACTCTAACATACTGACCATCAACACTAGCTTTACCTGAACAATCTTTTATTAAGATCGAGTATTTATTACATAGATCAGAAGTCAATTGATGTGCATCTTTATCAATAACTTTACATAAAATATAATTTGCTTGAGACTCGTAAGGCTCAAGATATGGTATCTTCTTAAGCTCTTTTAAAAGCTCTTCTCGAGCAGAAATAAGTTTTTTACAACTTTCTTTATAATCAGACATATATTTTCCAATAATTTGTAAATAAAACTCTGCCACGGAATTGATGTTCCATATAGGAATACTTTCTTTAACTTGTTTAACAAGTTCAATGTTAGAACTTGCTAAAACACCCAATCTTAAACCGCCTACCCCATAGCTTTTCCCAATACTCTTTATAACAATTAGATTAGTATATTCTTCTAAATCTTTAACATTCAAAAGCGATGAATCAAAACCATCCTCAGCAAAATCTAAGAATGACTCATCTAATATTAAATATTTATCTAATTGTTTTAAGTTCTCTAAAATATTTAATAGATCTTTATAAGAAATAAAGTTTCCTGATGGATTATCAGGATTAATTAAAATTACTCCATCATTTTTTTTGGCTAACTTTATGATCTCATTTTTTCCATAAGTAAAGCCATCGGCCTCAGATACTCTCCAATCTATATCATTAAATCTTGCCGGATACTCCTCAAAGGTAGGACCATATAGTCCAAAAGTTCCATCCAAAAATTCAGTTACTTTATCAATTAATTCAGCAGCTCCGTTACCTACAACTATGTGAGAATCAGGTACTCCAAACATTTTTGCAGCTAACATAGACTGAACGCTCTCTCCAGATGGATATGATTGCATTAACTTAGGAAGACTATACTTAATTTCATTATTTAAAGATTCAGGAGGAAAGTAAGGATTCACGAGGTAACAAAAATCCTTTAAATTCTCATACCGCCAGTAGCCACCATACCTTTCAGAAAGTAATTTATATCGCTGATTTGGTTCTGAGAAGATTAAAGAAGCATTATCCAGGTCTTGAGCGTCATCTATCTCATACCAAGACTCACCATTTAGAGGTAATGCTTTGATATGACCTTTATCTAAATTAACAATAACTTTTAAAACCTGTTCGTAATATTCATTATCGCCCATGGCACTTGCATACGCCTCTAAAAAAGGGACGTAAACATCACTCAGGAATGTTTTGGAAAACTTATAAATATTTACAGTTTTGTAATAATTATGGGCCTGATCATATTTGAATTCAGCCCTTGATATAAAATGACTAATTGAAAAGTCACTATTTAATTTAACAACTGTTCCATCCATCCAAGTTTTATATTTTTCAACAAGTGCAATATTTTTAGAGGGATTTTTAATAAGAGTTGAGAGAATTTCAGGATCAAAAATAAGATCACTTTCGATTAAAATAGTGTCATCCTCAACTAAATAATCGCGAGCAAGAAAAACAGAATAGATATTATTAGTGCTATCAAAAATAGTATTTTCTACATAAATAATATCAACGCCTTTATATTTGTTACCAATAAAACTTTTTAACTTATCTGCTTCATATCCAACAACCAATATAATCCTATCGATTTCGTGCTTGACTACCGCATCGAGGCATCTCTCTATTAGTGCCTTTCCATGCACTTTAACCATTGCTTTAGTCTTATTAGCTGTCTCTAAACCGAGCCTTTTTCCCATCCCGGCAGCTGGTATTAAAACCTGCATAAATTACTCCTAAATTCGTTAAAAATTATTTTATTGGAGGCTGCTTAAAGCAACCACTTTTTATTGCCTATAAAGATTGTCTAAAAAACTCTTTTCTTAACAAAATAATGCTTTATTAATACTAAAATGACTCCGAATGTTGCTCCTAATAAAGCACTTAAAATACAGATTATTGATCTTTTTGGCTCAGATTTTCTCTCCATTACTACAGGAGGATCTATATATTCAAAAACATAAAACTCATTTGCTTCAATCAAAGCAAGCTTTTTAGTTTCTTCTTGTAAAAGCTCAGAAATAACCTGCTTAACTTCAGATATGTTTGTCATTTCGATTTGTTTATTTAGATAGCTAATTGCTTTTTCAGATTCTGACTTATCTTTATTCCTATAAAAAGTATTAATCTCCTCAACAACTAACTCTGTCCATTCTTTTGCTACAAATGGAGATTGGTGCTTAATTGATATTGTTACAAAGCCAGATTTCACATCTTCAGTTGCATTAAATATATCGCCTTTAAATGTTTTAAAGCTCTCTTGAGCGCTTGGAATTTGCTTGACTGGAAAAGCATAATCTCTGATCCATGCATTTGTTTCAATACTATAAACATTTTTATCATAGATAATGTTATTAGTTTTAGCATTCCATGACTTGAGAGCCATAAGGTCTGGTAAAAAGATGTTTGGTAATATCTTATTTTCAAAAAAACTAAGAGAGTGGATCTTTTCTATTGCTTTAGCAGAATTACTTTCATCCACTACAGCAGGAAGACTAATGCCAGCAATTCCTGCAAGACCAGAGTAATTTTGAAGAGATCTTGAGATGCTATTAGATGGGTTAACGGGGCTTAATAGAGCCTTAGATTGATAAATATTAGGTAATGAGAGGCTATAAATTACTCCAAGAATAGATATTAAAAAGGTTGCAGTAAAAATTAGCCATTTGCCAAGCCATAAAATATTAAAGATCTCTAGAAAATCTATTTCACTTTCATGATTATTATTGTTGTTAATATTTTCCATAATTAATTTAGATATGATTTAAGTTTATCGTATTCTTCTTGTTTTTTAGCAATAAATCTTTTGGTAATAATTGTTTTTTCTTTTATGCCCGAGAAAGTTAATATATAAGCATACTGCAATTTATTCTCAGAATTCTTAAAGTTTTTAATTTTTACAAATCCAACATCTATTAAAGCCTTCAGGCAG
>MDTG01193078.1_pt1 | contig 37755 bp, 30 predicted proteins | sample 811421 | NCBI WGS metagenome assembly MDTG01 (sample SAMN05326645, study PRJNA326480) | marine metagenome | isolation source: seawater | place: Pacific Ocean: South East | collected 2011
ACAGTTAGGACTACTAAAAACGAAAAGGAAATTATAGAAAAAATTGATATTGGTGGTATTTCTCTTATTAGGGCAGCTGCAAAAAACTTCAATGACGTTTTATGTATATCCGACAAATCCGATTATGGTGATTTATTATATCTTTTAAAAAACCTAGAAGCTAAGACAGATATTGAAACAAGAAAAAAGTTTGCGGCAAAAGCCTTTGATATATCATCGAATTATGATATTGCAATCTTTAATTTCTTCAATTCAAACAATATCATTAATTCACTAAAAATAAGTTCAACTATTTCTTTACCACTCCGGTATGGTGAAAATCCTCATCAGAGTGCTGATTTCTATGGAGATTTGAATAAAGTTATTTCTCAGATTCATGGTAAACAATTGTCATATAATAATTTACTAGATATTGATAATGCCATTAATCTTATATCAGAATTTAAAACGGCAAAACCAACATTTGGAATTTTAAAACACAACAATGCTTGCGGTATTTCAACAAGAAAAAACCTTTCATTAGCATACAAGAGTGCTCTTATGAGCGACCCTATTTCTGCATTTGGAGGAGTTTTGGTTTGCAATACTGAAGTTGATTTAAAAACCGCAAAACTTTTAAGAAAACTGTTTTTTGAAGTTTTGATTGCACCTAAATTCAATAAAAACGCTCTAGAAATATTAAAAGAAAAAAAGAACTTAATAATTTTAAAAAGTACAATTTCAAAAAAAGAAAAATTAAATTATAGGTCGTGTTTAAATGGAATTTTAGTTCAACAGAATGATTTTAAGACTGACTCAATGAAAAATTTAAAATTTGTCACACAGGAAAATCCAAATCAAAAGGAAATCGATGATTTAATATTTGCGTCAAAGATATGTAAGCACACAAAATCTAATACAATTGTCTTGGCCAAGAATTTTCAACTTTTGGGTTCAGGTATGGGACAAAGCTCAAGAGTAGATGCTTTAGAACACGCAATTAAAAAAGCAAAAAGTTTTGGTTTTAGTTTAAAAAATTCCGTTATGGCAAGCGACGCTTTCTTTCCTTTCCCAGATTGTGTTGAAATTGCAAATAAAGAGGGTATAAATGTTGTTATTCAACCAGGAGGTTCAATTAAAGATAAATTATCAATAGAATATTGTAATAAGCACAAAATGAAAATGGTATTTACTGGGATACGTCATTTTAAGCATTAATTTCTTAAATTTGCAATAGCTTTAAAAAACTTAAGTATTTTCATGGGCTTTTTTGATTTTCTTACAGAAGACATTGCAATTGATTTAGGCACAGCTAATACGCTTATTATCCACAAAGATAAGGTTGTTGTTGATAGCCCTTCCATTGTTGCGATTGACAGAACTACAAACAAGGTTATTGCTATAGGACACGAAGCTAGTATGATGCAAGGTAAAACTCATGAGAATATAAAAACTATAAGACCGCTAAAGGATGGTGTTATTGCTGACTTCAACGCATCTGAGCAGATGATAAGTATGCTTATAAAAAGTGTTCCAACTTTAAAAAAGAAAGTGGTTACTCCAGCACTAAAAATGGTAATTTGCATTCCATCAGGCATAACGGAGGTTGAGATGAGAGCCGTTAGAGAGTCCGCTGAAAGAGTAAACGGCAAGGAAGTGTATCTTATTCATGAGCCTATGGCAGCTGCTATTGGAATAGGAATCGATATAAAGCAACCAAAAGGAAACATGATTGTAGATATTGGTGGAGGTACTACCGAAATTGCAGTAATTGCTCTGTCTGGGATAGTTTGTGACAAGTCAGTCAAAATAGCAGGAGATGTATTTACCAACGATATAGTTTACTATATGAGAAGACAACATAACCTGTATGTTGGCGAAAGAACCGCTGAAAAAATTAAGATTAATGTTGGTTCTGCAACTGAAGATTTGGATAATCCACCTGAAGAGATGTCAGTTCAGGGACGAGATCTATTATCAGGAAAACCTAAACAAGTAATTGTCTCTCACAAAGAAGTAGCAAGAGCTTTGGACAAATCCATACTTAGAATCGAGGATGCAATAATGGAAGCTTTATCTCAAACACCACCAGAGTTGGCTGCAGATATATATAACACCGGTATTTATCTAGCCGGTGGAGGATCAATGTTAAGGGGTCTAGACAAGAGAATATCTACCAAAACAGATTTACCAGTTTATATAGCTGAAGATCCTCTTCAGGCAGTAGTAAGAGGAACTGGAATTGCCCTTAAGAACATAGATTTATATAAAACTATTCTTCTTAAATAATTCTAATGCAGTGGTTACTTAGTTTTATACTGAGATATAAAAATTTATTTTTATACCTCCTTTTTGTGTCTCTAATTTTGTCTTTTTCTTATTTTCAAAGTGAATATCACAAATCAAAGTTATTTAAAGCTGGTGTTTATATTAACGGTAAAACTTCAGAGCCCCTAAAAAATTTAACTACTTATTTTAGACTCAAAAAAATAAACACTGAACTGACAAATGAAAACTTGTATCTGAAGTCTTTACTTATTGATAAAAATTATAATTCTCATTTTGAGGATGAGAATACTGGTTCTCCGTTCACTTTGATTCGAGGTAATGTAATAAAAAATGACATATCCAGTTCAAGAAATATTATTATAGTTAATAAAGGTTCATCTGACATGGTTGAAAAAGAAATGGGAGTTATCGGTAGTAAAGGAGTTATTGGCATAGTAAATCAAACAACTGAAAAATTCTCGTCTGTTCTTTCAATTCTACATAAAGACATAAAAATTAATGCTAAACACAAAAAATCAAATGCTTTTGGTTCTTTGTATTGGGAAGGAAAAGCACCCGATAAAGTAACCCTTTCCGATATTTCAATTATAAATAAAATTTACGTAGGAGATACAATTGTTACTGGTGGCATGTCAGCATATTTCCCTGAAGGTATAATAATCGGAAAAGTCACAGAAGTAATAAGTAATGGAAGATATTATACATTAGAAGTAAAACTAATCAATAACATGACAAATATTAATAATATTTATTTTTTAAAAAATAAATATAAATCTGAAATCGAGTCCCTTTACAAATAGAAAAAATGAATCAATACTACCCAAAAGTACTTTTGCTTTCCTGTTTTTTGATTTTCTTACAACTGTTAATATTCGATAGAATAAATTTATTTGGCTTTATGAATCCAAGTGTCTACATCATAGTCTTAATTACCCATAGATATGATTTGGATCAATTTAATTTTATAGTAGTTGGCTTTTTGTTAGGATTTATGTCAGATGTTTTGGGTCAAACGGCAGGATCCCATAGCCTAGCTTGTGTAACGATTTCATTCTTTAGACCAGTTATTACTAAGTTTTCGCTTGGACCAAACTATGACGATTTTTCTACTCCTTTTTCATCTGGAATTCTAATTTCTAATAGGGTCTTATATATTTTTTTAATCATTGTTCTTCATGAATTTATTTTAAATGCATATTCATATTTTAATTGGACACATACTTTTACAATTTTAAAATTGACAATTACAAATTCTATTTTTACTTTTCTAATGATTGTTTCAATTCTAAACCTCTTTATTACTAAAGAATGATACGGATTCACTTACTTAAATTATTGACAATTTTAATTACTGTAATTTTTTTAATAAAACTTTTTAGTTTACAAGTTTTAAATAAAGACTATGACAAATTATCTCAAAATAACGCTATTATTGAAATAGAGGATTATCCAGAACGTGGATTCATTTACGACAGAAATGGCAAGGTTTTAGTTTCAAATCAACCCGCGTATGATGTAATGATTATTCCTGAAAACCTATCTCCATTCGACACTTTGTCGTTTTGTAAGATAACTGGTATAGACAAAAAAGAATTGTTAATTAATTTAGAAAGTGCTAGAAAATTTTCTATGAGATTGCCTTCAGTGGTTGTAAATCAAATATCAAAGGAATCCTATGCGAAACTTCAAGAACAAATGTGGAAATTTCAAGATTTTTTTATTCAAAAAAAATCAATAAGAGATTATAGAGTTAATTTTGGGGCGAATGTTCTTGGGTATTTGAGTGAGGTCAATAGTGAAGATCTCATGAAAGATAAATATTACAGACAAGGAGATTTAATTGGACGGCAGGGAATTGAAAAATCCTATGAAAAAAAGTTAAGGGGTATAAAAGGAAAAAAATTTCTCCAGAAGGACAGATTTAATAGGATTATTGGTCCTTATAAAAATGGTAATTATGACATTAAACCTTCTCAAGCGCAAAATATAAATTTAACAATTGACTTTGAACTTCAGTCTTATGGGGAAAGACTAATGAAAAATAAAAGAGGTGGGATTGTAGCAATTGAACCAGAAACTGGTGAAGTTTTGGCACTAATTACAGCTCCTTCCTATAACCCAAATCTACTCGTTGGAAGGAAACGCTCAAAAAACTATAAATTTCTTGCTAATGATACAATTTCTAAACCTTTATTTGACAGAGCTTTACTCGCACAATATTCTCCAGGCTCAACAATTAAACCGATTAATGCATTAATTGCACTACAAGAAAAAATAATAAATAATAAAACAAAACATACATGTAACAAAGGGTTTTATTATTCTAAGAGTGCTCATATGGATTGTACTTGTAGTTATGGAACCAAAAATGACTTAATTAATAGTATTTATAAGTCGTGTAACACTTTTTTCTCTAAAACTTTTATTAATCTCATAAATAATTCAAACTCACCTGCTGACGGAATTGATAAATGGAAAGGTTACCTTCAAAACTTTGGATTGGGAAATTATTTGGGATATGATCTTCCAATTGGTAGACCTGGTTTAATTCCAAATTCTGAATATTATAAAAATTTATATGATGGTGAAAACTGGAGTGCAACCAATATAATCTCAAATGGAATAGGTCAAGGAGAAGTTCTAGCAACTCCTATTCAACTCGCAAATTTCACAAGTGCTATAGCCAATAAAGGATTTTATTTAACCCCTCATTTTGTTAGAACTAAAGAAGGAGAAAAAGCAAAAAAAAAATTATCTAAAATTGAAACAGGAATTGAAACAGAACATTTTCACAAAATAGTTGACGGAATGCATAAAGTTATAGAAAAAGGTACAGCAAGAATTGCTAAGGTAAAAGGATTAAATATTTGTGGTAAAACCGGAACTGTAGAAAATTTTACTATAATCAGTGGGAAAAAAACGCAACTAACGGATCACTCAATCTTTATAGCATTTGCTCCCAAAGAAAATCCTAAAATTGCAATCGCTACATTTATTGAGAACGGATATTGGGGTTCAAGATGGGCAGCTCCAATTTCAAGCCTAATGATTGAAAAATATATACTTGATACAGTTTCTAGACCTAGATTAGAAAAAAGAATGATAAACGGTAGTCTTGAACACGAATACAAGAAACCCTTGTCAGGAATAAATTTTACGATAAATGATTAAAACGTTTAGATTAGATTGGTTAACACTTATAATTTATTTTTTACTCGCGACAGCTGGAATTTTCAATATTTTTTCTTCAACTTACGATATTGATAGCTCAAGCTACGTAAATATCGATAGTCTTGCTTTCAAACAGTTTGTGTTTTTTATTTTCTCCCTAACTATAGGAATTTTATTTTTAATTGCTCCTTCTAAATTCTTTCAGAGATTTTCAAGTCTTATATATTTATTTTCTATTTTGTTGTTGGTAGGGGTTTTCATGTTCGGAAAAACTGTTTACGGTCACAATTCGTGGTACTCTATTTTTGGATTAAGCATACAACCTACAGAATTAGCAAAATTTGCAACCAATTTAGCAATTGCGAAGTTATTAAGCGAAATTCAAATCGACTTAAAAAAAATAAAATCACTCCTTCAAGTTTTTCTAGTTATTTTAATCCCTGTATTTCTTACAATGTTACAACCTGACTTTGGTTCCGCTTTGATATTTTTATCTTTTATATTTGTTTTATTCAGAGAGGGCTTAAATCCAAATTTTGTTTTGTTTCTAGCTCTATCTTTAATATTAGGTTTTTTTGCTATTCTAAAGCCATTTATTTTTGTTTCAGTTTTTTTAACTGGTATTTTTAGTTGCTTTTATTTTTTATCGAAGAAAATAAGCAAAAAGATCTCTGTAATTCCTTTAGTAGTAGTCTTTATTTCAAGCTGCATTTACGTTTATTCAATAAATTATGTTTATAACGAATTGCTTTCTCAAAGACATAAAGATAGAATTGATATTTTTTTAGGAAAGGAAACAGATATTATGGGAGTTGGTTATAATTTAAATCAATCAATAATTGCAATTGGATCAGGAGGAATTTCAGGAAAAGGATTTTTACAAGGAACTCAAACCAAAGGTAGGTTTGTTCCTAGACAGCATACCGATTACATCTTCAGTACAATTGGCGAAGAATGGGGTTTTTATGGAACCGCTATTATATTGGTTTTGTTCTCATCACTTATTATAAGAATATTACTAAGAGCTGAACAACAAAAAAATGTATTTGGGAGGTCTTATTCATATGGAACTGCTAGCTTAATTTTTATTCATTTTTTTATCAATATTGGTATGTCTATCGGATTGGTGCCAACAATTGGAGTACCCCTGCCATTTGTAAGTTACGGAGGGTCTAGCTTTTTTACTTTTACCATTCTAATATTTGTCTATCTTAATATTGATGCAAATAGACTTAATGAAAATAGAGTTTAAATAACTATTTAATTGCTTGTGCAACTTTCTTGTAAGTTACTTCAACTTTACTTAAATCATCTAAAATGTTGACCGCCTCATCTATATAAATATCTTTGGATAGTGTTTCTTCCCAACGTTTTCTTTTTTTTAATAAAACGGAATCATTTGAAATTTTTTCCAAATCGGTGTTAGTAGGATAGAAAAATAAAGTATTATTAAAGTCGTTCAATTTTTTAAACTTTTCAGACTCGGAATCTTCAATCTCTTTTTGCTTAATTAAATCTTCATAATTCAATGTAAATTCAGAATTTTCCTGCCTCAATTTAATTAATTTAGCTTGCTCATCAATTAATTTCACATAGGGATTGATTTTAAGCCTTTTATTACTTTTATCGATTATACTTGAAAACCTATCTTCGTTAATAAACGTTTCATATGAAGCTGGAGTAATTTTGTCCCATTTAAGAGGATTTTCCTGATCCCTTTCCCCAACTTCAATATATGAGTATCTGTTTGGAAAAATTACATCACTTTTAACTCCTTCTAACTGAGTTGAACCACCATTAATTCTATAAAACTTGTCAGTAGTCACCTTTATTGCACCAAGGTCACCATAGGTGTTTCTAGAAATAATTTTATTTAAATCAATCATATTCTGAACTGTTCCTTTTCCGTATGTTTGTTTACTTCCTAAAACAATACCTCTTCTATAATCTTGAAATGCTGCAGCTAATATTTCTGATGCAGATGCTGAAAATTCGTTAACTATAAGAACAAGGGCACCATCCCATTCTATTTGGTTATCAGTGTCAAAAAGTATCTGTTTTTTCCCTCCTGTTGATTTGACCTGTACTATTGGTCCTTTTTCAATAAAATATCCAGCCATATCAACAACTGTCTGAAGGGATCCACCACCATTATTTCTAAGATCAATAATTATTCCTTCGACATTTTGCTTTTTAAGTTTTTGGATTTCATTTTTAACATCAGTAGCTGCATTTCTTTTTCCATAATCTTGGAAATCGACATAAAAACTTGGTAAATTAATAAGACCATATTTAACTTTATTTTTTTCAATAACGGTAGACTTTGCAAAGACTTCTTCTATTTCAATAATATCTCGAGTTAAAACCACATCAATTATTGAACCATCTACTTTTTTGACGGTAAGTATCACTTTAGTACCTTTAGGGCCTTTGATGAGCTTAATAACATCATCAAGACGCATTCCAACAACATCTACTGGTGTTCCATTCAATTGGGAAACTTTTAATATTTTATCTCCAGGCCTTAGAGAATTTTCCCTCCAAACAGGACCACCAGAAATGATATCAACGATTTCAACCTCTTGATTTCTTTTGGTTAGTCTAGCTCCTATTCCCTCAAACTTACCAGATATATTTTGATCAAATCTATCTTTTGCACTAGGGGCAAAATAGGATGTGTGTGGGTCAAACTGAAGTGCGATTGAATTTACATATATAGAAAAATAATGATTTCTATCAAGGTCGTATCGGGCTTCAAAAAAATATTTCATATCTTCTCTAAGAACGTCCCTGGTTTTGATTTCAATCTCAGCATCTGTCTTTAACTCATATTCGGAATTTTTTTCTTTTTTTCTTTTTTCCTCCAGTTTCAAATTAGAATAAATCCCAAGTGCATTAAATTTTAAGAACTTCCTCCACTGTCTTTTTAATTCTGACAATGAATTAGAATACGATATACTCTTAAAATCCAAATTAATTTTTTCATCGATACTAAAATCAAATGATTTATTTAATAATAACGGATAAAAAGATTTTACTTGATCTAATCTTTGCAAATATCTTTGATGAGATAGATTGAAAAAGTCAATTTTCGAATTTTTAATTTGATCATCAATTTCAAACTTATAAGAATCAAAAAACTCTATGTCGCTTTTAATAAAAAATAGATGACGACTATCAATTCCATCAATAAAATTATTATAAACCTCTTCAGAAAATTTGTCATTAATTTTTGATGGAGAATAGTGTCCTTTATTTAGCACATACGAAACAATCTCAATTAGTAATTTATCTTTAGACGGGTCGTCAAAATCTAATTCACTGCTAGAAGCGTATGAAAAAAAAAGGAATGTTGATAATAAATATTTTGTCATAAAAGGATTCAAATTTATGTATTTGGTTGAAACCAAACAAAATTATTTATTTGATTTTAACAATATTTTAGTAGTACAGTTTTGTAATTTATTAACTTTAGTAAGAAATATAAAAGATGGCTAAACGTCCTCTTATTCTCGTTACAAATGATGATGGTATAAATGCCCCTGGTCTAAAGTATCTCGTTGATATCATGTCCCTGATTGGAGACATAGTAATTGTAGCTCCTGATTCTCCAAAATCAGCGACTAGCCAAGCAATAACTATAAACTCCCCATTATATGTTTCTAAATGTAATAATCACTCAGTCGCTAAATTGGAGTATCAATTGTCCGGCACACCTGCTGATTGCGTAAAATTTGGAGTGAATGAAATATTAGAGAAAAAACCTGACCTATGCGTTTCAGGAATTAATCATGGTTCTAATTCTTCAGTAAATGTGCTTTATTCTGGGACAGTGGGAGCAGCAATTGAGGCAGGAATTCAAGGAATACCAGCGATTGGTTTCTCTATTCTTGATTATAATTGGGATGCAAAATTTGATCATTTAAAAAAATTTATTAAATCAATTACCATTAACACCATTAAAAACAAACTTCCTAGTAATGTTGTACTTAATGTGAACTTTCCGAAATCAGGGGTTAAGGGAGTAAAGGTTTGCAGACAAGCAAATACTCATTGGAAAGAAAAGTTCTGCAAAAGAGAGAATCCAATGGGAAAAGAATACTATTGGTTAACAGGTGATTTTATAAATAACGACAAATCAAAAGAAACAGATGAATATGCCCTAAAAAAAGGTTATGCTTCAATAGTGCCAATCAATTTTAATTTAACTGCAAAGGATTATATCCAAGAATTAAAAAAGTGGGATTTTAATGGTTGAAAAAAAAATAATAGGCTTTGCGATAGGGATAGCTTCTTCTCTATTAGGAATTATTTCATTTACACTTATTTTTTCTCCTGAGTCAATTTCTAATAGTTTAGAATCTCTATTTACTCAAAAAAAACTGGGTGCATTAATTAGTATTGGGTCTTTAATAAATATTCCTTTATTTTTTATTTTATTAAAATTCAATAAAATAAATTATGCATATGGAATGATTTCCTCTCTTTTCCTTTTAGTTTTCATTGTTGTTGTATTAAAATTTATATAAATGAAGTATTATATCATAGCTGGTGAAGCTTCAGGAGACTTACATGGTTCTAAAATTATGGAAAGTATTAAAAGACTTGACAAAAAAGCCAAATTTAGATTTTGGGGTGGAGAAAAAATGAAAGGAATCGGGGGTGAAATAGTTAAACATGTAGATAAATTGTCTTTTATGGGATTTTGGGAGGTTTTAATAAACATAAACACAATTTTGAAGAATATTAAGTTTTGTAAGAGAGATATTATTTTTTTTCAACCAGACAAGATAATATATATAGATTATCCTGGTTTTAACTTGATAATAGCAAAATGGGCAAAAAAAAGAGGCTATCAAAATCATTTTTATATAAGCCCTCAAATATGGGCATGGAAGGAAAGTCGAATTAAAGAAATCAAGCGTGATATAGACAATTTATATGTAATATTACCATTTGAAAAAAAATATTACAAACAAAAGCACAATCTGGATGTACATTATGTTGGGCATCCTTTAATTGAAATTATTAGTGAACAAAAATTAAATACAGATTCATTCCCGTTGAAATTAACTAAACCTGTAATAGCCCTTTTACCTGGAAGTAGAAAACAAGAAATAAGAAAGATGATACCTGTTTTTAAATCTGTCATTCATCATTTTTCAAACTATGAATTTATAATTGCAGGTGTGTCAAGTATAAATAAAGAATGGTATGCTAAAATGTTGAAGGATGATAAAGTTAGAATTGTATATGATAAAACTTATAGTCTTTTGAAAAGATCAACTGCAGCAATAGTTACGAGTGGAACAGCAACTCTTGAAACTGCTTTGTTTAACATTCCACAAATTGTGTGTTACAAAAGTAGTTTATTTTCATATATGGTTGGTAAATTGATTATTAAATTAAAATTTATATCTCTTGTAAATATTATTATGGATAGAGAAATTGTAAAGGAATTAATTCAAAAGGATTGTTCAAAAAACAATATCGTTAACGAACTATCACAACTACTAAAAAAAGAAAACATTTTGAATCTTAAAAAAGATTATAAAATATTGAGAGATAGGCTAGGAAAAGAAAAAACGAGTCTTAAAGTAGCAAAATTAATTACAAAGATTTAAAAATCGTTATTGTCTAAATCGGTATACGAAATTTTCAACATACTTTTCAATATCATCTGAGTCTTCAAAAACAGCATAGTCCCCTCTCTTTATCATTTTTAAATAGGGTTCTATTTGCCTAACATTGAAATAACCCGTCAAGGGCATAATTGGATCTCCGTCCTCACTAAAAAAAACAATTGTTGGATAACCTCGGATTCCTAAAAACTTTGTGAAATCGTGGGTTGAATTTCTACCTTTCCTGTCATAATTATAATTTGGGTTGGAGAATTTTTTATCATAAAAAAATATTTCTTCATTGCCTTCTGCATTAAACTTTACAGCATAAAAATTTTGAGAAATATACCTGGATACATCTCGATTGCCAAAAGTTTTCTTGTCAAGTAATCTACATGGGCCACACCACTTAGTATAAACGTCCATAATAATTTTTTTGGGATTAATTTTTTGTGCTTTTAAAGCTTCTCCCATAGACATCCACTTTATCTGTTGAGAATAAGAAAAATTAATTGTCAAAAAGAATAATAACATATAAATTTTATTTATACCCATGCATTTTCCTAATTAAGTTATTTCTAAATAAAAAAATTAAAATCCCAACTGACATTGGAACCAGGGTAAAAATTAAAAAGAAACCTGCAAGACCGACATTCAATGATATTTTATCAATATAACTACCCGTAAAACCTCCTATAAGGTTTGCAAAAAAATTCGCAAGTAACCAAAACCCCATCATTAAACCAACGAGTCTTAGTGGTGCAAGTTTACTAACGTAAGATAAGCCAACAGGCGAAACACACAACTCACCAAGTGTATGAAACAAATATGCAAGAACTAACCAAAATATACTTACACTAGCGGTCTGAGCACCAAATGGAATTGACAACGAACCGTATGCTAAAAATCCAAAACCTAAACCAAGTAGAATTAAACCAATTGAAAATTTAACAGGACCACTAGGGTTAAATTTGGAAGCCCACAGCATTGAAAAGATAGGTGCAAAGATTATAATAAATAAGGAGTTTAAAACTGAAAACCAAGAAGCAGGAATTTGTGTATCAACGACTTCAGAGGGATTCCAATTAAATGGATTATAATGTTTAAAAACATCCAGATGGAAACTCATAAAAGATACAAAAGATTTAGGAAGTAATCCTAGCATAAATAAAATTATAACCCATATAATTATAAAACTTGTCCCTAAAAATATATTAGCCAAAAAATATTTTTGAAAGATATTTTTAAATAATTTAATCAATACATATGTAATAACAAGCATCGGAACAATTGTAATTACCGTATTAACTGTTTTAAATATAAGTGAAGCTTCACCTGTTAAGTTTCTGTCAGTATAATCATTTGCAAAAATTGTCATTGATCCTCCGGCTTGTTCAAATGCCCACCAAAAAAAAATTGTAGCAGCTGAAAAAACTAAAATAACTAAAATTCTATCCATTTCGATAGGGTTTACTGAGGTATCTGTTTTTGTTTCTTCGTTCTTTTCCCCTTTTTTCTCTGGCTTAAGGCCAATAGAGCCAAAAATGTTTTGTGTGAAATAAAATTGGAGCATTCCAAAAAACATAAATATTCCAGCAACTCCAAATCCCAAGTGCCATCCGATGGTTTCTCCTAAATAACCACATAATAAAATCCCTAAAAATGCTCCACAATTAATACCCATGTAAAAAATGGTGTATGCCCCGTCTTTTCTTATATCTTCCTCTTTATATAATTGTCCCACCATTGAAGAAATATTTGGTTTAAATAACCCATTACCAATGATTATGAATCCAATTCCAATAAAGAAAAAAATATTTTCAAAATACTCTAATGCCATAAATCCATGACCTAAAGCCATAATTAGTGCTCCCATTACAGTCGCATTTCTATAACCTAAAAGTTTATCTGCAATAATACCTCCGATAAGAGGAGTAAAATAAGCTAAACCTGTATACCAACCATACAATACCAAGGCATCTTCCCTTTGCCACCCCCATCCTTCATTTAACAAAGAAGATGTCAAAAAGAGCACAAGTATTGCCCTCATTCCGTAGTAACTGAATCTCTCCCACATTTCAGTAAAAAAGAGGACAAAGAGGCCTGTGGGATGGTCAAAAATGGTTGTTTGATTTAGAACTGACCCATTAAATTTAAATTCACTTTCCTTCAAATAAATTAAAATTAATTATCATAAATTGTTTTCTATAAAAGTAGTCATTTTATTATACAGGTGAATAGAAGTGTTCCCTCCATATATCCCGTGGTTTTTATCTGGATAAATCATCCATTCGAATTGTTTATCCTCTTGAATTAATTCTTCGGCCATGCGCATGGTATTTTGTAAATGAACATTATCATCTGCTGAACCGTGGATTAGTAAATAATCCCCCTTTAATAAATGGGCAAAATTAAGAGGTGAATTTAAATCATAACTCTCGGAATTCTCTTTTGGCAAACCCATAAATCTTTCAGTATATATTGTGTCATAAAATCTCCAATTAGTAACGGGAGCTACTGCAATAGCAAGTGAAAATATATCATTACCTTTTAAAATACAGTTAGTTGATATCAACCCACCATAACTCCACCCCCAAATTCCAATTCTATCTCTATCAATATAAGGCAATTTGGATAAATATTTCGCAAAAGAAATCTGGTCTTCTGTTTCGTATTTAGCAAGCTGGCCATATGTAATTTTTTTAAATCTCTTGCCTTTAAATCCTGTTCCTCTTCCATCAATACATGCGATTAAATACCCTTTTTGAGCTAACATTTGGTGCCAAAAGTCTCGATTACTATTCCATCGGTTTTCAACTTCTTGAGATCCAGGTCCTGAGTATTGATAAATTAAAAGTGGGTATTTTTTTTTAGGGTTAAAATTAGTTGGTTTAATGATCCACATATTTAACTCTTCACCATTTAAATTAACTTTTGAGAAATGTTTAGAGGACAGGCTATAGGGTTCAATTTTTTTAAGAAGTTCCTTGTTATCCATTATTCTTCGAACCAAATTCCCTGATTTACTCTCTCTGAGACAATAAACAAGTGGTGTATTAATGTCCTCAAAAGTGTGAATAAAGTATTTATAATTTGATGTAAATGATGCTCCATTATAACCTGTTTTGGGTGAAATAGCTTTTTTATTTCTTCCATCTAAACCTATGCTATAAACAACTCTCTCTATTGAATTTCCCTCGGTCGAGGAATAATAAACCTTATTTTTGTTTACACCATATAATTTATCAATATCCCAATTACCTCTGGTAATTTGTTTAACTTTTTTTGTGTCATTTTCTACTAGGTAAATGTGATTAAAACCACTTCTATCACTTATCCATAAGAAACTATCTTTTTCTAAAAAAAAGATTTTATCCTGAATATCTACATAGGTTTCATCTTTTTCTTCAAATACCTTTTTAAGTATTCCTAGCCCCAAATCATAAGTTGATAATGATAATTTATTTTGAGGTCTATTTAAAGATTGTATGTATAATTTATTTGAATAATTACTAAATTTTAATCTTGGAATGTAGTAATAATCATTTTTATTTTTACTTAAATCAACTGAATTTGTTCTTTCAGTATCTAAATTATAGATCTTTAAATTTAGACTAGAGTTTGTTTCACCAGCCTTAGGGTATTTATATTCATACTCGTATGGATACAAACTGCTGCCAAAAATTTTCATTGAATACTTCGGAACATTAGTTTCATCGAAAACGATATAAGCTATTTTATCACTATCCTTATCCCAGTCAAAAGCTCGAACCAAAGCAAATTCTTCTTCATAGACCCAATCTGCTATACCATTAAGTATATTTTCATTTCCTGTAAAAGTAATTTGCTTAATAACATTATCTTTTAGAAATTTAATGTATAAATTTCTATTATAAATAAATGCTAATTTTTCACCATCTGGTGAGAAAAAAGGTTCTTGAATTAAACCATTAAAAACGTAACTTATTTGGTCATTTTGAATATCATAAATGTAATATTCAGCTAACTTAGACCTTCTGTAAAGTGGATAAGAATTCGTTTCTAATATTATTTTTTTTTCATTGGTTGAAAAAAAATAATTAGTAAAAAAAGGTATTTTAGCAGAAGATGAAGAATCTAAAATAATATCGACAATTTCACCAGTTTCGTAACTTCGCAATACAATTTTTGATTTCTTTTTATCTCGATCTAATTCAATGGTTGAATAATAATTTTTTGTTTTGAAATGGTAAATTGATTTTAAAACTTTTTGTTCAAATTCAAAATTCCATATATCCTTATTGTTGAGTAAACTCTGTTGAGAGAAAACTATATTGAAAAACAATAAGAAAATCAAATTCCTCAAATCTCAAAAATTTAATTACATGTTAAAGTTAATTTCTTTTACATAACATCCAAAAATTGTTCTTCTAATATGGTATCTTTAAAAAAAACTGTCAGCGCTATGAGCAATTTTGTGAGTGGCTTTTCTAAAAAAACTAAGCAAGAAAAAATTGATTGGATAATTGATACCCATTTTCATAATAATAAAAAAGCAAAAGATATACTTTTAAGATATTTAAATAACGATGAATCAATTCAAAATCTTCATGATGAGTTTATAGAAAATACAATTTCAAACTTTTATCTTCCTTTCGCAGTTGCTCCTAATTTTTTGATTAATGGTAAATATTACACAATCCCCATGGCAACAGAAGAAAGCAGTGTTGTAGCTGCTGCATGTAAAACAGCAAAATTTTGGGCCTGCCTAGGTGGATTTAAAACTGAAATTTTGGGTGTAGAGAAAGTTGGACAAATTCATTTTTTTTACACTGGTTCTTTTTTAAAACTTCAATCTTTTTTTAAGAAAATAAAGAAGAATATAATCAAAAGTTTGAAGCCAATAATTTCTAACATGGAAAAAAGAGGAGGTGGTATTACAAGTTTAGAGCTATATGATATGACGAATAAAATTGATTGTTATTATCAAATTTTTGTGAGATTTAACACAATTGATTCTATGGGTGCAAATTTTGTAAATACTTGCCTTGAAAAGATAACAGAGACCTTCAAATTTTATATTAAAGAAAAAAACTTTTTGGACGAGAATAGTGAAAAAATAGATTTTGTAATGAGTATTTTATCTAATTATACTCCAAATTGTCTTGCCAAAGCAAGTGTTAATTGTAAAGTAAAAGATTTAGAAAAGAGTAATGATTTAAAGGATAAGAAATTTGTAGAAAATATTATAAATGCTGTCAGTATATCCAAAGTTGATACTTTCAGGGCAGTTACTCATAATAAAGGAATTATGAATGGAATTGATTCTGTTGTAATTGCTACTGGGAACGATTTTAGATCTGTAGAGGCTGGAATTCATGCTTATGCGTCTAGAAATGGAAATTACTCTGGTTTAACAAATGCATATATTCAAGATGGTAACTTTCATTTTGATTTAACAATTCCTGTATCAATTGGTACTATTGGTGGTTTAACCAAACTTCACCCACTTGTAAATTGGGCACATAATTTACTTGGAAATCCAAATTCCAGTAAACTAATGCAAATTATAGCAGCAGTAGGTTTGGCACAAAACTTTGCTGCCTTAAAATCATTAGTTACTACTGGAATTCAAAAAGGTCATATGAAAATGCATTTACTAAATATTTTAAATCAAATTGGCGCTGATCAAATTCAAAAAAAAGAAGCTATTGAGTATTTTAAAACAAATAGCATAACGCAAAAAAATGTTAGAGAATTTATAAATAAAAAATAGAATGCATTTCCATAGCTGCGGTAAATTGTTAATTACAGCTGAATACCTTATTCTGAAGGGAGCAAAAGGACTAGCTATACCTACAAAATATGGTCAAAAACTATCAGTTAAGAAAAACACAGAAAAATATATTATTTGGGAAGCTTACACCTGTAGTAAAGAAAAATGGATAGATTGTAAATTTGACTTAAGTTTTGAACTAATAAAATCTTACAAAACTAAAGCGGAACACATCTATTCACTGAGAAAACTTTTAAAAAATATAAATCAAATTTCACCAGGATTTGCTGGCCAGGGTCTTAATATATCTACAACTCTTGAATTTCATAGGAATTGGGGTTTAGGCTCATCTTCGACTATTATTAACAATGTTTCCAATTGGCTTAAAATAAATCCATATGAATTATTGAAAAAAACTTACAAAGGGAGTGGGTATGATATAGCCGTAGCCAATGCAAAAAAATCAATTTTTTTTCAAAAGAAAGGTACTTTAAATAAAGTTACTCAAACAAAATTTTCTCCACCATTTAGGGATAATATATTTTTTATTCACCTTAACAAAAAAGTAAATAGTGAAAAAGAGGCAAAGAAATTTTTTAATCTTAAAAATAATTTTGAAAATGAGATTTCAAAAATTGATCACTTAGGTAATATGATTGTGAAAGAAAATAATCAAAAATTATTCAATGAAATGATCAAAGAGCATGAAGAAATAATATCTAAAATCATTAAGAAAAAACCTATACAAACTTCTATTTTCAAGGATTACGATGGACAAATTAAAAGTTTAGGTGCCTGGGGTGGTGATTTTATTCTAGCTTCTGGAGACAAAAAGACCCCCAAATATTTTTCTAAAAAAGGTTATAATACCATAATCCCTTTCTCCGAAATGATTTTATAAATTAATAAAAAATTGCTCTATTATCTTCAATTTCAGCTTCCTCCTCTAATGCTGAAATAATTAAGCTTGGTAAATCTTTTATCGACTCAGACTCAATTTTTGATGCGAAGTCAGAATAATCTGTTAACTGTGCTGAAATATTTTTTTTAATAATTTTTAATTTAAAAACGCCACTATTACCAATTAATAATTTTGAGGTTTCTTGTTCATTCAACCCAAAAGCCTTACCAATAACATACGGCTCATTCCCTGAGCCAACGATAGTGCCACTTCTTTGATTTATTGCACTTGCAGTAATAATCTCTAAATTATTTTTAGACGCAAATTCCTTAAGACTATTGATGTTTTTATTCTCATTTATAATAAATTCTGCTTTCTTTTTGTTTAAAAGCTTGACAGTAACTTCATCTTTAACTTGGTCAATATCCGAAACCCCCTTATCTCTTATTTCATTAATTTTTAAAACAATATATCCTCCAAAAGATAGATCAAATCTTTGTATATCTCCTACTTTTCGGCTTTCTTCAAAAATCCATTGAACAATTTTCCTTTGTGAGGGTAAACCAGGAAGATTTTCATCAAGCCTATTGACATTTGAGACAAATCTTATTTTTAAATTATTTTCTTTGGCTGCATTTTCAAAATTATCATCTAAGGAGTTCATTTCGAATTGAGTAGCTTTTTTGAAAACTTCATTAGTAGTTTGTTCAGATGGTATAATGTTTTTTGTGAGACTAGCGAGTAAAACTAAGTCTTCTTTATCTACTATTTTTATCACATGAAATCCAAAGGATGTTTCAACAATTCCAATTTTTCCTATTCTATTTTTATTTGCAAAATTGAAAAAGGCTGGTTCAATCTGCTCTTCAGTAAAAAAACCAAGATCGCCACCCAAAGAACTGGAAGGACCATCTGAAAATTGTCTAGCTAAATCTTCAAATTTTGATTTATTCCCAATAATTTTTCTGTATAAGTTATTAGCTAGTTTTTTTGCATCAGCTTTTGTTCTATCAAGATTAGGTGTTTTTGTTTCAGACTCATTGTGTGAAATTAAAATGTGACTAGCCCTTATCGAACCTTTTTTCTTTCTATCAATCAGTTTTGATATTTTAAAGCTATTGATGTCTTTATAAGGGCCGAAAGATTCTCCTATTTTTAGATTAAATAAAATTTCCGCATACTCTGAGGGTAATTTACCTTTGGTTAAATAAATTGAATCAAACTCTTCGTCTGAATATCTACTAATAAAATCATTTAAATTTTTTGAATTATAGAAGCCAATTATAGTATCAGTTAACTTAGACACTTCATTATATTCGAGTCTATCTTCGGTTAAGTTTAAAATTGATTCCCTAATGTTTTTAAGGTCTTCTTCTGTGGCATTTTCAAAAAATGATACATATCCTACAGATCTAGATTCACCTCTTTTGAAATTTGAACTATTTTTATTAATGTAGCTTTTGATATCTGAATCAGATATTTTGAAGATTGTGTCAGAAATATTTGAATAGGGATATTTAACATATTCAATATCTACGTAATCATTTTCCAAATGATATTGTATTTCAGCATTTTTTTCTGTTACAGCCAAACTTGATTTAACAAGATCAAAATATATACTTTCTTTAGCAGAAGAGATTATTGAAAGTTCTTGTTGCTTCCATGATTCGTAAGCTTGCGGGTTAGAATTTTTCATTTGAATGATAAAGTCTGTAAATAATCCGAAATCAAAAAAACCAGCTTCGTTTGTAAATCTCTCATCATTAATAATTGATTCTGTTGAAGATACAACCTGTTCTATTTGATCTATTCCTGCATCAATGCCTAAAAGATTGAATTGATCTTCAAATACATAGTTTCTAACAAACTGGCTCCAGACCCTATCAACAGCTTGCATTGTGGTTAAACCAAAATTTCTTTCGGTTTGTTCAACCATAAAGCGGAAATTTTCTAATGGGATTTCTCTCCCATTTATCTTACCAATTGGTACATCAGAAACTCTGTCATTGTTTCCGTTTCCAAGGGCGCCAGAAATTACAAAAGCAAATAAAGCTAATCCTATTACTATAATGAGAAAAATTGACTTTTCTCTTATTTTACCTAATAAAGCCACTTTTATATATTTTCGCCACAAATTTACAATTTCTTAACATAAAATAAAATGTGAAACTAATTTACTTTCTCAATAAAAACTTTTTCAATTTTATTTGATAACACACTAATTACCTTTAATTCTAAATCATTTATTGAAAGTTTGGTTCCTTTTTTCGGTATTTCACCAGTTATATGAAAAATCAATCCTCCGAGTGTTTCATAGTTTTCGTCTTCTGGCAAGTTTAAATTATATTTTTTGTTTAGATAATCAATTTCCAATCTGGCAGAAAATTCAAAAGAATTCAAGCTGGTTTTTTGTTCGTGATGATCAATTACATCATATTCATCCTCAATTTCTCCAAATAATTCTTCAATAATATCCTCAACTGTTAGTAAACCAGAAGTTCCTCCATATTCATCCAAAACAACAGCAATTGTTTTTCTTTTTATAGTTAATTTCTTTAATACTTCTGTGATCAAATTTGGTTCATGAACGTATTCAATAGGAAGTAAAATTTCAGAAATAGTAATTGGTTTTTTAAGCATTTCAAAAGCTTGAACAAATCCTATAATATCATCAATTGTTTCGTCATATACTGGGATTTTAGAATATCCTGTTGAAATAAACAAAGATGACAACTCTGAAATATTTGATGACTTGTTTATTCCAATTATTTCAGCCCTAGGTATCATTACCTCTCGCACTTTTGTATCAGAAAATTCTAAAGCATTTTGAAAAAACTCTATTTCTGAATCTAATTGATCCTTATTTTCAACGGCTTCAACTTGCTCCTCGATGTACTCTCCTAATTCATTTTTTGAAAATGATAATTGAATTTTGTCTGTTTTGGAGTTAGTGAATAACCTTAAAAAACTATCTGTACCCTTTAAAATAAGGAAACTAATTGGCATAAAAAAAGTATAAAAAATTGAGCACGGTAGAGCAAAATACTTTATCATTTGATTAGCATATAATTGAAAAAAAACTTTCGGGAGAAACTCTGCTGTAATTAAAATTATAAAAGTAGATATCAGAGTTTGAATAAACAATACGTCTAGAGGAAGAGGACCCGCTTTTAAATTAGAGAACAAAATTTGAACTATTTTTTCACCCATAAAAATACCGTAAATAACTAGACAAAAATTGTTGCCTACCAACATTGATGTAATAAACTTTGATGGGTTTGATGATATGTATTTTATTAGCCTAGCAATAATTCCCTTTTTATTTTTTTCAATTTCTAAAAAAACTCTGTTGCATGATATAAATGCTATTTCCATTCCAGAAAAAAAAGCTGACATGATCAAACAAAATAAAATCACAAAATCAGTTAAGCTCATCTAATTATCTTTATTATTTTTTTTTCTAATATATCTTCTAAAAAGAAACATAAAAAGTGAAAGAAAAAAAAAGCCAAGAAAGATATAGGCCTTTTCTAAATTTAAACTCCATAATAAGTAGGTCTCTCTCAGGGATATTATAGAAATAACCAAATAAACAAATTCTGAAATTCGATATTTAATCATCCTATCTTTCTTCCACACTCATAGTTCCAGTTAACCTACCAGTGTTAAATTTGGTAAATCGTTTATTTGCATCAAGCCTCATAGCAGCTACTTTATAATCAGAGTTCCAAAATTTGAAATTTTTATTAGTAAAAAACCAATCTGATTCCGCATCCCAATATAGTTGACTTGTACTAAGATAATCACCATCGCTAGAGAGAATTTTAACATTTCCAACTAGATCTAAAATTGAGGTATCTTTATAAATTATTCCATAGTCAGCCTCTACCGAATTAGGGCAACCAAAATTATCGTAAAAAATAAGTTTTAATCCATTAGGAAAAATAGAATATTTTAAAAACAAATTTTTATAATCCTCGTGGATAGGGGCTGTCAAAATAGAATTAATTTTTAATGAATCCGTGTAAACCATTCTAATTTCAAATGATGTTGCTATTGGTTCCAGGGATGAACTAGACTTTAGCTCAGTTTTATCCCAATTTGTGCATGAAAATGAAAAGATTATTAAAAAAAAATAACATATGTTCTGATATTTTAAAAAAATTTTCTTCACTTAAAGTTTAGGTACTTTAACATTATCATTAATCCAACATGAAAACTGAATAACTTTACCTTCCATACCATCTGTAAAAATATCTGTTTTAGAAGGGGCTCTTCCATTGTAACTAGCAGCTGTTTTAAGTGCTGCTTTTTTGATTGAAGCGTCGACACTCGCTGCTTTTTTAGCAGTGTTAGCAGCAAGCCAATATACAGCTCTTTTATTAAATTGCGTGTCACCACAATCATTCGCGCTATTAGCATATAAATTAGCTATCATTAAGTAAGCTTTCCCAAGGGAGGGTTGGTAACTCAGCGCCTTCAAAGCATAACTTCGAGCAGATTTCTTTCTTCCTCTTTCCTTAAACTTCAAGGCTATTTTGTATAAAATTTTTGCTTTTTTATATGGGTCATCCTCTAACTCTATTGATTCCTCGTAATAAGACAGAGCTTGCTTATTATTCCCCTTTTTATCATTTAGCAGTCCTAAATAATATGCTGAATCAGCTGAAGGTTGAATTGAATGTAATGCTTCCACAAGATTCACAAAAAGTTGGTTATCTGAACAATCCTTCGCATCCATTCGACTAGCAGCTCTTTTTAACCAAACTACATTTTTTTTATTTTGATCAAAATTTCTTTCATATAGAGGTATGAGATTCTCACAGCTAGATTCCTTTGCAATTATAGCATCTAAATTCTTTAAAAATATGCTTATCGCATTGGAATTTGTACCATAAATTCTTTTGCGCTTCAAATCTTTTGTTGTTAAAGCTTCCCCACTCTCTTCCTTTTTTAGGATTCTGTCTAAATTTTTAGATAGCTTAACACTTTCCAACTCAAACTTTTCTGATACATCTTCATACTTTTCAAAAAGTTTTTCTGGTGTTATGTTTTCATTTTTACTCTTATAAATTTTATATAAAATTTTAAAATAATTGTAAAGTCGTTTTGGATTTGAAAAACTTTGCAAGTCCTTTTTAAATGCGTTGTCAAAAATTGAATATATTTCACTATCAGTTCCAATTTTAAAATCAATCATGGACTGTGCTTTTGCTGATAGAATATTTCCGAAGTCATTTTTTCCCTTTTTCAAAGAAAAGTACTTAGCCCAATCGTCGTATAAATTGAGTAAATCAATTTCACGCTGGCTTTTTTCGTTATCTGGACTATTTTTCAATCTTTCTTTGAGAATTCTTTCCCCATAAATATATATTGCTGAATTTAGACTAGGACATTCACTCCTAACTGAAATCCAAGGTTCGTAAGCTGCCTGATAATTTTTAATTTTAGCATTTTCAACAAATATTGACAAATTCTGTGCACATTCATCACTGCTCTGTGCCTCCATGGTAATCCCAATATTAAGGGAAAATAATATTGTTAAATATGTTTTTCTTTTCATTTCTAATTATATTTTCTTTTAATAAACCATAAATCATTTAAAGATAACCCAATTCTTAGAGCCCAAAAACTTTCCTTAACTAGACTTCCCGAATTTACACCTCTTGAACCAAATTCAAAACCCACATTTAAGTTTGAAAATCCAGATACATTATTTGCACTGTAGTATCCACCCAAAGGAAAACTTGCTCCAACAGAGTAAATATTTTCTTTTAAAAGACTATTATCAATTTTTATACCAGTATTTTCTCTTCTAAATCCTGCTCGATAAACTATTCTTTTCCAGTAATCAGTAATAGAACTATAATCGGGTAATATATAACCGCCAAATGAAAGAGAATTTGCATTTTCATATGATATATTTCCTTGACTAATAAAATCATTTTTAAAATTTTCAGATTGAGCAAATGAGTATTGAGTTCCTAAAAACCATTTTTTATCTTTACTAAAACTTAAACCATACTTATAGCTTTGTCCAATTTTTAGTTTTACTAAGTCCAAGTTAGTTGAAGCTAAATCTACTTCTTTATAATCACCAATATTTTGATTTTGTAACGATCGCGTAAAATATGCTCTTTTGTTTCTTGAATTTATTTTGTTTTCTGGTTTGTATGTCAAAAAACTTTCTAAAATAATTTTTTTTGAAATCTTAAATTTAAGGTGAGTTCCTAATTCATAATCAAGTCCTGACAATGAAGATTCACTGCTTAGAAAAGTTCCAAAATTTATGTTTTCATTTTGATTGGATATTTGGGTTGAAATCTTACCAAAATTATAATTCATAGTACCACCCAAACTTACAAATTTGAATAATTTAAATCCCAGGGTAAAAAAGGATTTGTTTGTACCTCCTCTTCCTTCATACCTGGAAATTACCGTCTCATCTTGTTCAGATAATTCATTAGATTGTAATCTGTAACCAACAGATGAATATGGAATAACTCCAAAGCTAAATGAAAAAAAATTTGTTGGAATTGAAACTGCAATGTAATCTAGGGATCCTGTCCTGCTGTTGTCGCTAGAGCCAGTTGATGTCATTTGAGTATTTTTATAATGTATACCAACCGAAAAAGTAGTTAATTTTAATTCTCCTAGACTTGCTGGATTATTTAAATTAGCATGAATCGAATCTGAAAAAACACTAACTCCACCCATCATTCTATTTATGACGTTCCCTTTAAAAGTTATATCTCCTAATCCCCCTAAAGAGTAAGGTGATGCTGTACTATTTTGCGAGAAAGAATACTTCAAAAAGAATAAAAATAAAATTAATTTTAAACGAATTAAAATTATAGATTGTTGCATTTCAATAAGTTATTTAACCCTGATGCTAAAAATTCTTGCTCGGCAAAGATGCTATTTTTAATTCTTTTATACAAGTATTTAGCATCTCCACCAGTTAAAATAACCCTTAAGTTTGGGGTTTTTCTTCTAAATCTTTCTATTTGACCATTAATTTCAAAAATAAATCCCTCTAAAGTCCCTGCTTGAATTGAACTTTTAGTGTCTTTACCTATCTCCATTTTTTTATCCCCTGCATTAATAAGCGGAAGTGAGTTTGTGTATTCATGCAAACTTTTATATCTAAGTAATAATCCTGGGGATATCAACCCTCCTTTATGAACTAATTTTGAAGATATTAAATCAAATGTTAAACAACTTCCAGCATCTATTACCAAGCAATTTTCTTTTGGAAACTTTATAATCGCTGCTGTTATTAAACCAATTCTATCAGTACCAAGATTTTTATGATTATAATTTGTTTTAAAAGGAAAATCAAGAGCTTTGACTTCATAAACTTTTTTTTCAGGGAATTTTTTTTCTACAAAATGAATATTGTATTTACCTGTGACATCCGATAACAAAATATTTTTTAAATCAGGAAATTTTTTTTTTATTTCAAGAGTCCAATCTTCTTCCCACTTAAATAAATTTTTGAATATCAATCTTTGACAATCGAAAATAAAGTATTTCAAATTAGTATTTCCGCAATCTACGATCAAATTCATATGTGTAAAAATAAATTAATTTTCAATTAAGTTTAAAAATTTAAAAACATTTGGTAAGAAAAAAAGAGATTATATATTTGCAAACTAGCGGTACCTTAGCTCAGTTGGTAGAGCAAAGGACTGAAAATCCTTGTGTCCCTGGTTCGATTCCTGGAGGTACCACATCTTAACCCTGTAAAAAATTGATTTACAGGGTTTTGATTTTTAAAATATTCAATTTATTCAAAGATTTTTTACATACAAAACTAATTTTAAATGATTGATATCAAACTAACTCTAAAAATTTTGTTTAATAATAAATAAAACTCAAATTCCATGGGTTTCTAGATTTAATCCGTAATCATTTCAGTAACATTTTTAAAATCATAAGGTCTATTGTAAGTTGAAAAATACGTGGAATCACCTAATATTTTAAATTCCTCTTCAAAAACAGAATTAAAGATTACTCGAAAAGTGTTAACAGAGGATATTTCGGGATACAAAGAGTCTTTAGAATAATTATTTAACAAAATAGCATTTAAGATTTTACTCCTTTCTTGGACAAAATCTTTTTTTAAAGGAGTTTTCCAAATTTTAGAATTAAATGAAGTTCCGTGATCTGATTGTAGAACTACAATTGACCCATTATTTTTTTCCAAAATACTATTGACAAGTTCTTTAGTTTTCGAGTTAATAAATTTCAATTGGCTTATATATCTCTCTTTAGAATCCCAATCATTATTCATCTTAATGTCAGTGCCTTGAGTTTTTCCATTTTCATCAAAAACATATGGTGGGTGTGGACTTACAATATGAGCAAATACAAAATAAGGAGAGTTTATATTTTCTAATTTCGGTATATTTTCGAACTGATAAAGTACACTTTCAGCGTACTTTCTAGATATGACATTATTTAAAAGAATACGAAAAATTGTTGTTTGAATAAACGTTACTGAAAAATCGTTAAAAAACTTATTTTTAGGAATGTTATAGTCAAAATAGCCCATAAAATCTGTTATACCCCAACCACTTTTAAAATTTACCAAAGTGTAGCCTTTAGCTTTTAGGTATTCACTAACCTTGCTTTTATTTATCATCTGATAGGGTTTATTCCTTGTTTTAGATGAAATTCCTAATTCGTCACTCAAGTTATTTATGTAGTTCATGTTGAAAGTAGAGCAAAGTGATAAAAATGTAGTTAGATAGTTTGATCGACTATTGTTCGCAACGTAAAACCCCTTTTCTTCAAGAAAAGTATCAAATTCAGTATTATCGTAATCAAACACATCATTTAATGTTTTTGTATTATCATAACCATCAAGAACAATAAAATAAATATTTGGGAATTGTTCTTCATTTAACTTGTTTTCATCACTAATTAAATTCATTTGACCTAGAGAATCAATAAAGGTACTTTTTTGAAAAAGTGCTTTGTTTAAAATTTTTAATACAACAATGAAGAAAATACTAGCTGATAGTATTTTAAAAAAACCAACAATATTATTTAATTCTTTCTTACTGAGGATTATTATGAAAAACAGAATTATAAATAAAAAAAGTATCAATAATTTGACCAGAATAATCATTCCTATTTCATTGATAAATGACAGAAAAAATGTATTTAAGTAACCGTAACTGTAAATATAAATTATGGATAAAGAACAAATAAGAAAAGTTTTATTTTCATCCTTAAAAAGTTTTTTGAAAATGATGAAAATTAAATATGTCAAAACAATATTTATAAATAACAAGAAACTAATATCGGAGATTTTTGATTCATAAAAATTGGTATTATAAAATGAAAAAAGAGGGAACAATGAAAATAACAAAAGAAAAATAAAAGAAAAACTAATTGAAATATTTGAAATTTTTTTTGTGACAAAGTTATCAGACTTGAGCTTTGAGAGAATCATTTTTTTGCTTAATCCAAACAAATTATTCATGGTCCAATATAAGACTAGTGCAGAAGACATTTTGTATAATAAAATTGAAAAGAAAATTGAAAAAGCAATCGATTGAATCTTTTCTATATTTTTTGTTGAATAAATGAAGATCGGCAATAAACTCACTAGTCCCATTATTATAGGAAGTAAGTTGATAGTAATGTGTTTTAAATTGATTATTCCATCGGGTTTTGATAAGTCGTCTATAAAACCGAATGAGACACCCTGAAGAGAAGGGTGTTTCAATATCATAAAATAAGCAGCCAAGAAAAAAGGTATTTGAAAAACGATACCAACCAATCCAGTTAGAGAATATATCGGATGGTAATCATTTTTCCTGTAAATTTCTTTTTTGTAATAATGTTTTTCTTTCTTATTTTTTACATCTTTTATTTCATCTAATAATGGTTGGATTTTTAAAATTCTCTGTTTCTCAGTATTTTGTAATATTTCAGCAATCCAAAATAATGGCAACATAATAAAAAAGACAAAAAGACTTAACAATACAATCGATATCCCTGCATTATTTGTATGCTCTATAAAAATTTCAAAAATTCTTTTTAAAAAATCTACGAGGAACATATTATCTTAAATTTTTATAAATGGATATAATTTGGTCTGATGCTATTTTCCCACTATTTTTAAAATTAAAGATGTGATTGTTAATAGTTTCTTTAGAATTTTTATTATAACCTATATTCTTTACGATGTTTGAAATATTTTCTATCTCTTCAACCTTAATTAAACAACCAAAGTCCTTCAATAAACTAATTGATGACACTTGATTCTGCAAACTAGAGGATTCATATCCTCCGTCTTTTAGATCAAATTTAACAGAAATAATAGGTTTTTTATAAACCAATGCCACATCAAATAACATACCTGAAGAAATATCAGAAATTAGAAGTTTAGATTTTTGAATTGCAGATTCTCCACCAACTTCTTGATCAAGAGAAAAACTTGAATAATTGCTAAAAGTGTTAATTACATCATTTATAATTTCTCTGTCTGAAATCCATGACTGGGGGTGAGGACGGAAAATCACTTTTTCGCCTGATTCAATTAAATTTTTAATTATTATTTTCCCATACTTTTTAAAAAAAGTACGGTCTCCCCAAGCTGGGGCAATTAAAATTGAATCACCTTTTTTTTTATTTTTTATTGAAAAAACATCATAATAGGTGCAGCCTGTTCTGAAAAGTTTCTTATGACGACTTCGCCTTATTTTTTCGAGATATCTTAAATTTTTTATTTGCGATTCACTTGAGCATAATACTGAATCAAAGTAATCAAATGCAAATTTTTTATATCCGTGAATGTCTGTTGGGGAATGAATAATATGACAATAATGCTTGACTCCGATTGATCTTTTTAATGCAATCACATCAATTTGAGGAGTAGTCATCACACATAAACTTGCCTTTAACTTATTTAATATGAAAATGGATTGGGTTATATTTCCAAGATAGAAAGTCTTAACAAGTTTATTTTTTATGTGGAGACCTGGGTCTCCTTTATCAGCAGACAAATAAATAAATTCTTGATTACTTTTTATTAACTCTAAAACTACAGCATTATAAACCCTCCAATAAGATTTGCTTTCAGAAAAAAAAACAATTTTTCCGGAAAAGTCAGAGTTAAAATTCGTTTTAATCCCAAAAATAAAATTCAATAAATTGTAATATATGTTTTTAACGGAGTATATTAATGTTAGAACAAATCCTAATAATAAACTTATGATCAAACTACCTGTTCCTGGATCTATATATAAAAAAATGTGTTTTAAAACCATGTTTATTTCCTTGATTTTAACTTTTATAAAATCTGTTAAAAGTAGGTTTTAACCTTGAGTTTTCCAAAGAATCAAGGGTTTAGCTAGATTTGAAATAATGAAGAATGTTTTAAGATTAAGTATTAAAAACCCCCTGTGCTAATTTTCATAAATAATGACTTTTGTTTCAAAGCGAACTGTTTTCAATTAATATAAACCTCGTATTTTAAAAACTAACAGGGTGAGTTTAATAAATTATAATGAGTGAGTATCTAACCTTTATTTATTTTGAAAAATAAATCATTGCATAGAATCATATATGATTCCCCTAGGGTTTATTTTAACTGGATTGTTTTTTAATCTTTGTGTATTTATGCTTTCAGAATAATTCTTAAGATTAAGATCCTCTATATCATTTAATGACAACTTAAAACCCACATTACGTTTAAGAGATTCAAAGAATAAAATAAACTCTTTTTTATTTTTCAAGTTCAAATATTTTAAAATCTCTTTTCTGTTGTTTTCACTTATATAATTGAAGTTTAAATCAATAAATTTTTCAAAAATAATTGAAACTGCTTCACCATGGCATATATTGTGATTAGTGGTTAGATAGTAACTAAATGCGTGTGGTGCGGTAGTTTTTGTGATGTTAATTGCCTTGCCAGATAGGTGCGAAGCTAACAAAAGATCTTGTCTGTTAGAGCTAGAAAGGTTTTTTATTTTTCTTAAAATAGGAGAAATTAATTTTATAGCATTAAGGGCATATTTTGAACTTTCATCTGTATTATTAATCGACCAAAGCGATTCAATAGATTGACAAAAAGAATCGAAAATACAACAGTATGATGGCTTTCCATTTAAATTTAATGTATACCTATAATTTAAAATTATATGGTTAGGAGTTATAAATGACGATTGAATAGAGTATTTAAATTTATTCTTATACATCACAGCAAAACTTGTACTCTCTGAGCCAGATCCAAAAGTAGTTGGGATGCATAAGTGGTTTATTGAAGTTTTAATTTTTTCACCATCAAGAACTTCATTGAAGTCATAAAAGTTATTACTGATGGAAAGTAATTTTGAAACGTCAATTACAGTTCCTCCTCCATATGATATGATTAAATCATAAAATAAATTATTATGCTTTATAAAATCATCTATAAGATTAAAATCTGGATAAGACCATTTGTAGTTCCAAACTTTTACTTCATATTTATGTTTCAAAAGAATAAGTTCAGAATAAAAATCGCTCTTTAAATAAGAATTTTTGCCTGTTATTACTAAGATTGATTTGGGTGAAATTTCTTCTATTTTATTTAACAATTTATTCACCTTTTTGATTATTAAATAGTTTGATGAATTTATTTTTCTGTTCCAACGGAGTTTCGTTTGGTCTTCCCAGGTCAGGTCTAGATGAGCTGTCCACCAAAATCTCGATCAAAATAGGACCCTTTGTTGAATCTAAAGTGTTTTTAAAAAAATATGATAAATCGTTTTCACTTGTTAATTTATAGTAATCTTTATATCCTAAGCTTTTAAATAATAATTCGAAATTAATAAGGTCACCTATTGTAGGTTGACCACCAACGGATTCATGTGTGCCATTATTAAACAAGATGTGATAATAGTTATCTTTAGCATTATTCCCTACAATACCGACAGACCCCATATGCATTATTACAGATCCATCTCCATCAAAACAAAAAACTCTTTTGGAACAATTATTTGAAATACCCAATGAAATTTGGTTAGCGTGGCCCATCCCTCCAATAGAATAAAAAATTGGATTTTTAGATTTATTTTTGACTGAAAACTCATTTAATTCTCTAGATGTTTTCCCTGTAGTAGAAACTACTACATCTTCTTCTTTTAAATTATTTAAAATAATTTGAATACATTTTTCCCTTTTGAGATTAATTTTATTTGATTTTGATTTAAATGAATATTTACTAAAAGAGTCTTTTTTCACTAGAAGTGCGAATGGTTTTTGATCTTTTTCAATTTTTTTGATAATTCTCTCCAATTGAGAAATTGATTCTGAAGTCAGTGTATTTAGTATTTCATATTCTATTCCTAAGTTTTTTAATATTGCCTCAGTTATTTTTCCTTTAAAAAAATGTTGTGGTTCATCTTTTTTCCCAGGCTCACCTCTCCAACCTATAAATAATATCATTGGGATTTTAAAAACTGACTCATGTGCTAAGGATGTAAAAGGGTTAATAATATTTCCTAAACCTGAGTTTTGAAAATAAACTAGGGGTATTTTGTTTGTAGATAAGTTATATCCGATAGATAATCCTAAGGCAGATCCTTCGTTTGCGTTAATGATATGCTGACTTTGATTTGTATTTTCCGTTACACAAAAACAAAATTCTTTTAAAAGAGAATCAGGAACTCCTGTGAAAAAATCAATTTTGTTTTTTTTTAATGAATTAAAAAATTTTAGAGTATTTATCATTTTGTTCCAGGAATGAGAGTTAAAATTTCTTTAATTGGCATACATAGATCACTACAATCCATAGATCTCTCATTAAAAAGAATTGATTTAGCTACATTCATCATCGCAGGATAAGAAGATCTTAACATATGATTAGCGTATATTACAACATTAACCCCCCATTCTTTAAATTCAGATTCTTTAACGTGATTATAAGTCGAGGGCACTACAACAATTGGGGTGTCTTGATTAAATTTCCTAAAACTTTCACAAAATGATTTAATATCTTCTCCAGACTTTTCTTTACTATGAATCATTATGCCATCGGCTCCTGCTTCAATATAAGCTTTTGATCTAGATATAGCATCCTGAAGGGTTTTCCCAAGAATAAAACTTTCAACTCTAGCTATAATCATAAAATCATTTGTGATTTGTGCAGATTTTCCAGACTTTATTTTATTGGAAAAGTTTTCAATAGAGTCTTGAGTTTGTTTTATTTCAGTTCCAAATAATGAGTTTTTCTTTAGACCGGTTTTATCTTCAATAATTATAGCTGAAACTCCAAGTCTTTCTAGTGTTCTCACAGTAAAAATAAAATGCTCTATTTTACCACCTGTATCTCCATCAAAGATCACTGGCTTAGTGGTTGTCTCCAACATATCGTTTATTGAATGAAGTCGAGTTGTTAAGTCTACTGCTTCAATATCGGGTTTACCTTTAGAAGTTGAATCAGTCAAACTACTCGACCACATTGCATCAAATTCATTTATCTTCCCATTTAAATCCACCTTGGTGTTTTCAATAATTAATCCGGTTAAACCTGAATGGGATTCTAAAACTCGGACAATATCTTTAGAATCAATTAATCTGCGGAGTCTTTTTCTTCTAATTTCAGTAGTAGTTCCAATTTCCTTGATTTTTTCTTGTAATAAGGATGAATTTATTCCCTTTGTATAGGGAACGTCAACTACTTGGCCGTTCCATTCTTTTAAAGTATTTAACACTTTTTCTCTTGTAGACTTTTGAACTCCTTCTTTCCAATCATCACCGTGAACCACATAATCGGGTTTTATTGCTCTTAAATTTTCTGTGTAATCAAGGGAATCTTGTTTAATGACTCGAGTAACACCTTTGATATTTACAAGTATCTCTTCTCTTTGATTATACGTCAGATATGGTAACCTTTTATAAGATGAAATTGCATTATCAGTTAGTAAACCAATTGTTACATTTCCAAGTTCATTTCCTTTTTTAATTATGTTTAAATGCCCGTGGTGTAATATATCTGCAGACATTCCTATATATACTGTTTTTTTTTTCATAAAAACTTTTTTGCCAATTTTAATAAATAATAAATTAACTACAATTAATAGAAATAAAAAATAACTTAAGTGTTTAAAGAAAAAAATATAAATTAAATCCAGTTACTTTAGGAGGAAAAATCTATTCTGATATAAAAACCACTATGAATTTTAAGTTTTTTATTTATTTTTTCTAGCAGCTATAAAACTTCTTATAAAGAAAATCATTGAAAAAGTAGAAGTTACAATCATAATCATTACTCTTAATAAGCCGATACCACCTTTATCCATTGATTTAGGCAGTCTCATACCGACCAACGCGATTAATATTAAAAGGGTAAGTAGTACGGCAACATGTGAAATAATTTTATTTTGATTTTTGATCCCACGATAGCAAGCTAGTAAAATAACACCAATTGAAACGGGAATTAGTGCAGTGGGTGATAAAAAATCTAAATATCCCCAAAATCCTATTATTATCAAAGTGAAAGAATTTATTAAATTAGCTAATGTAGCATTCATATTTTTTTATTTACAAAAATAAAGATATTGAAACCAATTATGCAATAAAAAAAAAATAACAGGTTAAATTTTTATTTATATAAACTATTTTTTGAAACTAGAAATTTATCAAATAGACGCTTTTACCTCTCATGTTTTTAAAGGAAATCCTGCATGTGTTGTGCCTTTAAATGAATGGTTGGATGATGAAACACTAATTAAAATAGCCAAAGAAAATAATGTCTCAGAAACAGCTTTTTTTATTAGAAATGAAAATGGATTTCATATCAGATGGTTTACTCCTAATGTTGAAATGGATTTATGCGGTCATGCAACTTTAGCAACAGCCTACTGCTTAAAGGAACACCGAGGCTATAAAGATGATAAAGTTTTGTTTAACTCCTCAAGTGGAGCTATAAAATGTAAGTTTATTAAAGATAAAATAGAGCTATACTTACCTCTTAGAGAACCTAAAAAGACTGAAATACCTAAAAATTTAGCCAATGCTATTAATTATAAACCTCTTGAAGTCTTGAAAGCTAGAGACTTCATTTTAGTATTTGACAGTCAATTTAAAATTGAAAATATTAAGATAAATAGGTTTGAATTTGATAAAGTAAATATCGATCCAGGAGGAGTTGCATTTACCTCTCAAGGTATAAATTGCGACTTTGTATCTAGATTTTTCACGCCACAATCAACAATTTTTGAAGACTCAGTGACGGGTTCATCACACTGTTCGCTTGTTCCATATTGGAGTAAAAAATTGAATAAAAAAAAACTAAAAAGTATTCAGCTATCAGATAGAACTGGTATATTAGAGTGTGAAGCATACAAAAACAACATTTCTGTTTCAGGAAAAGCAAAAACCTATCTTAAAGGAAATATTTTTATATAAAGGGTTACTATAAATTATTAGAAAAAACTATTATGGATATTGATATTATTAGAGATTACCCAACAATAGAATCATTGAGAATTAAGGCAAAAAAAAATATTCCTGAATTTGCTTTCAACTATTTAGATGGGGGATGTAATAATGAAGAAAATTTAAATCGAAACATTGATGATTTAAAGGAAATTATATTAGAACCCAGATACCTCAGAAACTATAAATCATGTTCAACAAAAACAACTCTTTTTGGTGTAGAATATGACGTGCCTTTCGGAATTTCTCCTGTTGGCCTTCAAGGACTCATATGGCCAAACTCTTCAGAAATTTTGGCAAAATCGGCTTTAAAACATAATATCCCTTTTATACTGAGTTCTGTAACCACTATGGATATAGAGAAAACTGCGAGATTAACTGATGGTAATTTTTGGTTTCAGTTATATAATCCAGTAGATGAAAATTTAAGAAAAGATATACTAAATAGAGCCTATGACTCAGGTTGTAAAACGTTAGTTGTTTTAGCTGATGTACCAACATTTGGCTACAGAGCCAAAGAAATTATTTCAGGGCTTTCAATGCCACCCAAACTAACTCTAAAAAACATATTACAAATTCTCGGGAAGCCAAGTTGGGCTTTAAATACACTCATTTATGGGCAGCCTAGTTTTAAAAATCTATCCCCGTATATAAAAAAAAATATATCAATGAGTCAACTAGGTAAATTTATGAATGAAACTTTTTCTGGAAGGATAAATCCAGATGTGATTGGTCCGATTAGAGAACAATGGAAAGGAAATTTAGTTTTAAAAGGAGTATCGTCCATTGGCGATGCAAAAGATGCAATAGAAATTGGTTTTGATGGAATTATCATTTCAAACCATGGTGGTAGACAACTTGATGTGGGAAATTCTTCAATTAAATCTTTATCTAACATATTAAAAAACACAGACAGCAATAAAACTGAAATAATGATTGACAGTGGTTTTAGAAGCGGCCCTGATATTGCTAGAGCTTTGGCAACTGGTGCCAAATTCGTTTTTATGGGTAGGCCTTTTATGTATGGTACTGCAGCACTTGGCTCAAAAGGGGGTAATCATACTATTTCGATTTTAAAAAAACAGTTTCAACAGATCATGGAACAGCTCTGTTGTGAAAAAATTGAAGATTTACCCAGTTTTATTTTAAAATAAATTTTTATTTAAGTGACAAAACCTATCCTGTTTTACCCAATTTCATTCAAAAAAAAATTAATACCAAAGATTTGGGGTGGCAAAAAACTTCAAAATTTTTTTTCAAACAAAAGTTTAAAAAAAAACTACGGTGAGTCATGGGAAGTGTCAGTTATAAATGGCTTTGAGTCAATTGTGAATAACGGAGATTTTAAAAAAAATAAACTAAACAAATTAATCGAAAAATATCCTATTGAGATTTTAGGTAAAAAAGTTTATGATAAATATGGTTTAAACTTTCCTCTTTTGATAAAGTTTATTGATGTAAATAAACCCCTATCAATACAAGTTCACCCTAACGATGAAACAGCTAGAATTCGACATAAATCGTTTGGAAAAAACGAAATGTGGTTCATAATTGAAACAGAAAAAAACTCAAATCTATCACTTGGTTTTAATAAAAAAATAGATGAAGAAAAATTTTATAAAAATTTAAAAAATAAAACTGTCGATAAAATTTTGAACTCTTTTAAGGTGAACCCAAAAGATGCCTTTTTTGTACCTGCTGGTACTGTTCATGCTTTGAATGGAAAAATGTTGCTTCTTGAAGTTCAACAAAGTTCTGATGTTACATACAGAATTTACGACTATGACCGTTTGGACCCCCAAACAGGTAGAAAACGAAAACTACACAAAGAATCAGCAATTTCTTCAATAAATTTTTCAGTGAACAAAAATGAAAAAATAAAATATAATTCTTATGTAAATAAACTGAATCCAATAATTGAAAATAATTTTTTTAAAATCTACTATTTAAAAATTAATAGCAAGGAAATACAGAAAATTTATATGAATAAATCATTTTGGATTATAGTTTGCTTAGAAGGCTCTATTTCAATGAATTATAAAAACAAAGAATACTTTTTAGAAAAAGGAAAAACAATGTTAATACCAGCTATTATGAAATTAGTAAATATTAGAGGTTTTGGTGAAGTAATTGGAATTACAATCTAGACAAAAATAAAAGCAATACTGTTCCTTTTAGTTTTTTTAAATTTATTTGGATAAATTTATTTAAAAAAATATGATTCATCTGAATAACAAACTTTTTGGCTTTTTATTTTCATTTTTTGTTTTTACGTCTATTTTTTCGTTTTCGCAAAATAAAAGAAAATCTAATTTTAATACGTATAATAAGGTTTCCCTTAACGATTTTAACTTTAGAAATATTGGTCCTGCTTTTTTGTCTGGAAGAATTGCAGATATTGCAATAGATCCTAAAAACGAAAGCATTTGGTTTGTAGCAGTTGGTTCAGGAGGAGTATGGAAAACAGTAAATTCTGGAACAACTTGGATTCCCTTATTTGATAATGAAAATTCTTATTCTACTGGTTGTGTAACCATTGACCCAAGTAATTCTAGCACTATCTGGGTTGGAACAGGAGAAAACGTTGGTGGAAGACACGTTGCTTACGGCGATGGAATATACAAATCTAACAATGGGGGTAAAAGTTGGACAAATATGGGCCTAAAGAAAACAGAACATATTTCTAAAATAATCGTTCATCCAGATAATTCAAATATAATTTGGGTAGCTGCTCAAGGACCTCTATGGAAAAAAGGCGGACAAAGAGGTATTTACAAAACAATAAATGGAGGAAAAAATTGGAAAAAAGTTTTGGGAAATAGTCCATGGACAGGAGCAACTGATATTCTAATTGATCCTAGAAATTCTAATGTTTTATATGCGGCAACATGGGATAGGCATAGAACCGTTGCAGCCTTTATGGGAGGAGGTCCAGGCTCAGGAATTCATAAATCTGTTGATGGTGGAGAAACATGGAAAAAATTGTATAATGGTCTACCTAATGACCAAGATTCTAATGGTGATGGTAAAATTGATGAGGATGATCTGCCTACCGTGAATATGGGTAAAATAGGTCTAGCAATATCCCCTCAAAAACCGGATGTGCTATACGCAGCTATTGAGTTAGAAAGAACTACTGGTGGGGTGTATAAATCAAACGACGGTGGAGAATCTTGGAATAAAATGTCTAATGCAGTTTCTGGTGCCACAGGACCTCACTATTATCAGGAGCTTTATGCCAGTCCTCACAAATTCGATAGATTATATTTAATGAACGTAAGAGTACTAACATCAGAAGATGGGGGGAAAACATTTGAACAACTTAAAGAGAATAAAAAACATTCTGACAACCATGTTATAGCCTTTAAAAAAAATGACCCTGATTATTTATTAATTGGAACAGATGCAGGTATTTATGAAAGTTTTGATTTAGCTGAAAACTGGAGATACATTAAAAATTTACCTCTAACTCAATTCTATAAAGTAGCGGTTAACAATGCAGAACCCTTTTACCATATTTTTGGAGGTACTCAAGACAATGGATCTGCAGGGGGTCCTTCAGCAACTGACGAAATTGAAGGTATAAGTAATAAACATTGGTA
>MDTG01079687.1_pt1 | contig 37739 bp, 31 predicted proteins | sample 811421 | NCBI WGS metagenome assembly MDTG01 (sample SAMN05326645, study PRJNA326480) | marine metagenome | isolation source: seawater | place: Pacific Ocean: South East | collected 2011
ATTGCGCAGTACAAATATGCTCCTTCTCCTGATAAAATATCGCCAGACACGTACCAAATTGCCCCGATAGTGATACCAATCATCGCGACGATCGACTTCGCGCTTGGAAACATTCTTCCCATGAATAAATAATCTAAAAGCGACAAGACAATGGGTGTCGTCGACTTGAATGCTATGAACGTCTCTAAAGGAGCGACTTTCATCACCCACATACCCGAACACAAAAGTGCAAAGAAACACGCCACGAACGGTAAAAACCCAATACACGTTCTCGTGTTAATGTTCTCTAACTTAATCATTCCAAACATGTGCGCTAATACGAGCAAAAACGATGCAGTCGCAAACTGAGTGACTAAAATCAAATTTGGCAACTGGATATCATTGACGGCAATTTTGTTCACCACGGAAAGTTGCGACCCGATGATGCAGTCTGTGTTACACGGAGATCAAATTGGTTAGTATCGTAGTAAAAGTAATAAAACAACACTTCGGCATGAACGATACGCACGAACGAACGAGGCACGTAAGATACGAACGAGAAAGAAAAGATCCTCCGTCAAAAATCTTTCCCCGCGGCTTTGTGACGTCGACTTACACCCAACGATGATACCCAAAACTCTCATGTTTTGCCACAAATACGTGGTATTGCCGTAGTATTCGCTACCATCGACGTATTTCTTTTCTAGTTCCGGCATTTTGAGGCGCGCGTGATGTATGAACACCCCCGCTTTTTACTACGCGCGGAGGAAAGACTGAGGAGGATGTGTTTTGGTGGTAGAGAGAAACTTGGACAAAAAAAGAGAAGAGGAAAAAGGCGAGCGAACTTTTGACTTTGACTTGACGGAAATAATTACTTTTGTAATGCATCTTGATATAAAATACACTGACAAGGCTACTAGATAAAGCTAAAAACGACTACAACCTGTGATAAATGGAATCAATGGCCCGGACCACGAACGACTCACACAAATGAAAGAAGAGAGAAGAGAGAAAATACAACACCTCTCTCTCTATTTTCAACGTGCGAGAGAAGAATCGCGGGCGGAGCACATCGCAGACCAGTACACGACAACGTAATGATAAGAATAAATCTTACGCCACGTGTCGATTAACCGTGGACACCTCCCTTGGTCTTCGCATCCCCACCGATTTCAAACGTCTTGCAACGCTTGATTTTGTGCATGCAAGAGCGTTTGCACACGTTGCAGGTAAGTTTCAAGACGATCTTCTTCGTAGTCTTCGCTTTTTTATGAAACACTGGTTTGGTTTGACCCCCGTAACCAGATTGTTTTCTGTCATAACGGCGTTTACCTGTTTAAGATGCGAAGAATAGAATAGTTGTGTGAGTAAAGAGTTTAGAACGCTCAGGCTTCAGCCAGTGCGAGAGCACTCTCGATAACTCAACAGCCTCAATAAGAGCTCTCTACGCTTTTGACCCTCTTCGAGTGAATCTCTCGCATGCGCAGACGCTAGGAAAGCACGTCAACACCTCCGCGACCATATTCATTCACATCATTGCACGCAATAAAGTCTTGACAACGACCTTAACCGACTTTCTAGAGCTCTAGACCTTCGCGTCCCCTCTATTCCCGGTTGAATTTCATTCGCGCGCGCTAAGGCAGAACAAAGAAAAAAATGAGAAAATTTTGCGTACCTTGCGCGAACAAAGACGCCTTCCCGGTTTTGTATTGCGTCACTTTTTGGATCGCGTGCTTCTTGCAACCCTTGCAATACGTTCTTCTAGTTTTGGGAACCTGTATTTAACGTTCGGAAGAGGACACGTGGGGTTAGTTTCCGGAAATTTCTCCTATAAATCTTAGTTCGCGAGAAAAAAATGCGCGTAAAAGAAAGGCTCTTGGCACGCGCAGACGCGAACATGACGCCCTCGTTGCGACGAAACCTTTATTTTCTCACGGAGTCGAAAGTGCGTTTGAAACAAAACGAGATTCGTTTAATGCACGCACGTTGACCATGATGCGTAAAGGAAAGACTACTTTGCTAAATGTTGTGATGAAATTTCTTCGCTGCAAAATCTGTTTGTAAAAGGTCTTCGTTCGAGAGCGCTTGTTTTTTTTCCTTTTTTTTCCTTTCAACATTTCCCTCGGTTTCGTGTTTCCTTTCCCCCACCTCACAAAAACTTTCTCCACGGCGCTCTTTTGGGGTGGAAGTGCGCGTGTCCGTGTTGTAATTATTATTTTGAGAGCATGGAAAAACACCACAAATTACGACGACCAGCTGGATCGAGCATCCACGCGTGCAACATATGCGGCATCGAAGGCCATCAAGCTATGAACTGCTTGAACGGTAACGTCGACTGGGGAAGAAAATGGCCGAAAGAAATGTTTCAATTCGAACAGTTCGAGTACGCGAAAAGAAGAGAAGAACCGGATTACAACCTAATCGCGAAAGAGGCGAAAGCGTACGCGGCGAAGATGAAAAAGAAAATCGAGAAGAGAGAGAAGAGAAATCGAGGCGAAGACGTGAGTGAGAGTGAAGAGGAGGAAGTTGAAGCGAAAAAGTTGGACGAGAAAATCCGAGCGAAACAAACGAAAGAAGAGCAAAAAGAAGACGACAAGACCAAAAAGAAGAAAGACAGCGGCGGGTGGCTGGTGTATTACGATAACTTAGGGCGTCCGTACTATCACAACGCCAAGTTAGGGAAGACGCAGTGGACGCCACCCGATACGAACGTCTGATATATATGATTATATGAGAGAGAGAGAGAGAGAGAGAGAGGGAGAGAGAGGAGTAGCACAATAATTTTAGTTTACGTAGAGAAGTCTGTGTCTGTACGACTTCGTAGAAAGCAAAGAAAGGTAGACAGTCAAAAATACGCTCGTAAACCCCGAAATCGATCCGTTTTTTTTCTCGAGCTCTTCTTTTATTTTTTTATGTGGTGGTGCTTTCGATGGATTTTTCTCTCGCACAAAAAATTCTTTTATTACACACACTCATCGTTTTCTCTTTATTTAAACCATGCGTAAAAAGAGTTCGTATTCGCTCTCATCTGAGATATACGACTTCATTTCCTCCTTCGTGACCCACGCGAAATCATCCAAACTGGAAGATAACACGACTTCTCCACATAAATACGTCGCTCGGTGATAAAAGTTCGTACCGTCTTCTAGTGCATAATGCGCCATGGGACAGTTCCCAACCATCTGGTATTCCAAACCTCCTCCCTCGCTGTAATCGTTAAAGTTATCTTCCGCTTCCTCCTCACCACTACTACTATCACTACTCGTAATTGACCTCTGTTTACTAAATCCTCTATACATGCTCGCATTTTTGAATGCCTTTTCAACTGCATTCTCCGCCGTTGAGCGCAACGTCCACTCCTCTTTTCTCTGCGCCCGCGGGAAACCCCACGTCTCTTTTCCTTTCTCTTTGACGACTAGGAACAAAAATTCGCGCAACTTCCTATTCGTAGTTTTCACATTGTCCTCCTCGTTCGTTTCTACGCTCGCCGGTTGGTACTGTTCAAGAGTTCCCACCTCACCTTTTTCACCTTCATTGCTCTCCACAGGCGCTTTCGCCGCGATCAGTTCGTCCGGTAAAATTTTGTGAAACTGTTCGTTGTATCGTCTGGACCAGTCCTCGTACTCTTGTTCCCACTCTTCTGGTAAAGATTCGACCACTGGGAGTCTTTCGACGATAACGTTCGCAAAGAACGGTTCTCGAGCCTCGCTTGTCTCTTCTCCTTTCTTTGGTTTTCGTATTTTATAAGTGGTCGTCTCGCTAAACGGCGGAGGCAGTTTTTTCTTCTTCGCGCCTGACAGGCTTCTTCGCTTCGTCCACGTTCTCTTCGCTTTTGTCGAATAATAATGAGAGGGATGCTCTTGTTTATAGATATTGTTGCTGTTGCTAAAGGAAGAAGAAGAAGAAGCCATAAGCCAAGAGCTAATTCTTCTTTTGTATTGTTGTTGCATCAGCATCATCTTCACCAACGGGGACGACGACGACGCGTTTGTTTTAAAAGAAGAAGTGGACGTCGCGTTTGCAGAAAATCGCGAGAACACCTCGGAGAGCGCATCGAGGGAAGATCGATTCGCGCCGCAACGGAACATTCTAAATCTTCTCTGCTAGCAATAATGGTGGAAAAGAAAATGAGGTTTCTAGTTGAAGTGCAAGCAAACTATTTTATGAATAAAATAAAGAAAGACGCGTTGATGTGGTTTGATTGTCGCTATTATATAGGTTGCTCAGTTCTGATTACAACTGTACTACACCTAAACTCTTTTTTATATTACCAAACTACTGCTTCTATTATTTGGCCCTACCATCCGCGGTAGCTTTGGAGTCCTGTTGAGCCTTTAGAAAAGCGTCGTAACTCACCTTTCTGGTTTCCTTCTCAGAGTCGTAATACGCAAATGCGGCGTCCATCGATCTCAAAATCGAACGAATTCTTCGAGAAGCTTCGTTGCGCTTTTCACCAGTTAACGCGGATTTCAAGTTTGAAATTGAATCGTATAGTTCACCCAATGCGTCGTTAAGTTTGCTGGCAGACTCCCATGTAATGGCCGTAACAAATGGCGCTTTTCGCCAAAAGTGAATCAAATATTCTTCGACTTTCTTGGCAATTTTCTTCAATGCGAGCACTTCGCTCTCCGAAAGTAAGCGCTGGCGATGGTCGCCGTTTTCAGTCTTCTCTAACGAAGAGAATGAATCGAAAGAAGAAATTTGCGAGGTCGTTTCGCTCTCGTCGCGCCAGAGTGACTGCGTGATAGACTCCAATGTTTTCAATGCCTCGTCTCCATCCACACCTTCATCTTCCGCTTCGTTTTCTTCTTCACCGAAGGAACGCGCTAACTCGAGAGCTTCTTCGTATGACTTTGCTTCTATTTCTATTTCTTCTCGTTTCCTCTTCGTTTTATCCTGATTTGACTTTGTTGTTGATTTCTTTGATGTCGTTTCCGTACATTTTTTCTTGCGGAAATATGCCGATGCATCAGCCAATGCGAGTTCCATTTTTTTTGGTTCGTCCTCCTCTCGATTCAAATCTTCCAACTGAAGCTCTTCTGCGTCGTTATCGCTGGCGTTATCTTCGTCATTATCATTGTTTCCAGCGGCGCTTCCATCTTTTAGTCGTTTACTTGCCACTGAAATATTTTTCAGCCGGTCTTCCAATGCGTCTTTGTCTTCCTTTTCAGCAATCATAGCTGCCGTTGTCGCATTCGTTGCTACTGAATCGTCACCTTTTGGTCGCCCTCGAAGGACAACTTCACCGTGTCTATTTAAATCTCGCGCAATGTCCATCTTTGATAGCGCCTCATCGTCGTCGACAAAAATAGTCGCTTGACCACCCGCCATGCCCTTACCAACTTTTTTCTTGACTTGTTCCTTTGTCCCTTGGTAACGATCGAAAACGCCGTATGCGGATTGCCCTGTAACGAGCGCATCGTCCTTGTCCGCCTGTAAATTCACAAACTCACTCACGGAATCAACTTGTTTCCTTTTCGCTGATTCATCTTCTAAACGTCTTGAGAACAAAATCAAATCGTTCTTTTCAGCTTCGGATTGTGCCTCACCGCCATCTCGCATTTTCTTCATGTACTCTGACTTCAAAAACCGGTGCCAAAACTCTCTCTCCGTCAATTTCTTGTGTTTCACACAATTATCTATGAATGCTTTTCTGACTCCTGGTCGTTCGGCGAAGATTCGATGCATTTTTTCCGAAGTTAACGTGGCTCGAATTTTGTCTCTCTCTACTGAAGCGCCATCCCTAGCGCCGATATCGTCCGCATCCATCTCGCTTTTTAAACCGGTTTTTTGCGTTAACCCCAAGTGCGAAGCGATCGAGGATAACTTTTTCCGTCGAGCGTCCCAAAATTCTGCCTCTGATATGATGCCTTGTCCCACCGTCGCGTCGAAAAGTTCTTTCAAGTCTGGGTTTGTCTCCAATAGTTGTCGCCTTGCCTCCTGTTCTACTCTCGACGGCATCGATGCTTTTTCCACGTCTATTTTCGTCTTTTGCTCTTTAATTGTCTTTGATATGACATCTCTGTCGTTTTCGGTCTGGAAGCGAAAGACAATCGCGCCTCCTCCGAAACTTATTCTCAAGGCGAAATAGTCCATTCCTTTCTTCGCTTTTGACTTTTGTTGGTTTGTGACTGATTCTATCGAGACAATTTTCGATCCTTTAAAGCTACTACTGTGAGTAACATCCTTACTCTCTTCGTTGTCGTCTGTTTTGAAAACAATCTCTCGTTCTGTCACTGTCGCTTCGCCGTTCACTCGCACGCCTTTCGCGATTTCCAACTCGCATTTCCGTTTCACCACCACCAACATATTAATGTTGGCGTTTGGTGTTGTTTCGGTTGTTTCAAATCAAATTCTTTTGTGTTTTTCTCTCTGCTCTCTACTTGTGTTCTTCCACGCAAACGATGACGATGACGAGAGCGAACCCGCCGTCCAAGGATCCATTTCCGCTCGCTCTCTTTCTCGTCGAGCGTTCTGCAGTAGTGTCGTGCAAATAATTTTTTGCAGTCCCGTAGTGAAACTTTTGTTCTTTTTTTTCTTCTTCTTCTTCTTTCACACATATTTAGATCTCATTTCATCGCGTACCCGTCGCAGGAGACGAGAGGATGAAGTCGCCTTCCTTTCCTCCTTCTCCTCTTCCTCCTACTCACGCGACCAAAACAAAGAAGAGAAAGAGAGTCGTCGCCATCGTCGTCCTGTTTGTCTTCATCGTCTTCCTCTCGAAGGTGTTTTCCTCCTCCTCCTCCTCCTCCGTCCTTCTCGCAACAACTGAAAATGGCTCATCATCATCTTCATCGAATAACAACAACAACAACAACAAAGACGACGAAAATTTACGAGCGCTTAAAGAAATCTTTCTGGAAGAAGAGAGTCAGTCCTCAATCTCGGACGACCCACTCGATTTACAATTTTTAGGATTACAATCCTCTTTGGGAGGCGCGAGTGCGGCGTGTAAATTTCAGTTTGAGATTGCTTCTTGGAGAGAAACGAGACTGTTTTTTGCGTTGCACCCGGAGTGCAGACATTTAGACAAATGCGAGGCAGAGTTACCATCACAGACGACGCTGAGTAAGCAAGTGTTCGATAGCGGTGGGGCGGATACGATAGACGAGAAAAATGAGAAGATTATCAAGCATAACACGTATGTGAAACGGTTTGACGAAGATTTGCGATACGCCCACATGGCAACGATTGCAAAGATGAAAGACAAGCGGATGATTCTACTGTATCAGGCGGCTCCGGCGGCAAGTACAGTGGAAAAGAAAGATAGCAGCGGGGAAGAAAAAGAAAGTAGTGGTGGTAATGAAGGAGATACCACGTATTACGAGTATAAATTAGCGACGGAGGGATTACAAGACCAGCACATCGAATACACACAGTCGAAGGATTTAGAGGGAAAACGATGGACACCACCGGTAAAGTTGCCGATATATAACGACGCTGCGGTTTGGAGTCCAGTCGTACACATAGATAACAATCAAGTGTACGTGTTCTACTCAGAATCTACTGGATGTAAGAAAGCCGTTCCGTGTAAACCCCCGCAGTGCCCAAAAGGTGAAGTTTGCGAAGTCAACTCCCACGCAGAGATGTGCCATCACACGCCCAAGTCTTTGTGGGTTCCAGGAGGAGATATTAAATACATAAAATCCATCGGAGACCCAGCTGATAATAAATGGACGAAAGCGGTGACGATTCTGTCGCAAGGAGAAGGTGGGGGGATACCGAAAGTTATCGCAAACTCGCTCATTGTGATGAAGAAGACTGGACACTGGGTACTTCCATATTGGAGGGAACAACAGAACGCCATCGAAGACGGAACGTGTACTCGCAAACCAGAATTCAAAGGTTCTAGCGGACCGGATTGCCGATGGAATAAACGATCGAAATGCATGACCGGAGCGCAACCGTTTTCAGGTGTTTTGGTTTCCGAAAATCGAGGGAAAACTTGGCAACCGAGAGGTCAGATCACGCAATCGAATACGAGCTTGATTGAAGGCTCAATTGCAGAGTTGAACGATGGAAGGATCATCCAAGTTTTCCGAACTCGCGTCGGATGTGTATATAAGTCATACTCTAAAGACGAAGGAAAGTCATGGACGGAACCCGAACCAATGCCAGTCCCGAATCCAAATTCTAAGGTGTTCTTGATGCGATTAGAACCAAATGGAGAGTTATTGTTGGCGTTCAACAACATGAAAAACCAATACCGTTCGCGAAGAGGTGCCACAAAGTGCCGAGCATGCAGAACGCATTTACACGTGGCGATATCTAGAGATGGAGATGGGAATGAGTGGGAAACGATCGCAAGACTGGAAGATGAGATTGGTTACGAAGCACCTCGGATTCATTACCCTTATATGGTGCAGAAAGACGCGTCGAGCGTTTTAGTCGCATACACTCGCTTTTACTTGGGGAAAAGGAAAGGCTTGACGAGTCTGGATCAAGGCGTCAAAGTGGCAGAAATAGATTTAAAGTCGATAGTTTAGTCAAGGTATATAGTTATAGTAGCATCACAATACAGAGCTAGAACGTAGTTTTTCACAGTAGTAATAGTAGTAATAGTAATCGCTCGATTACTTTTTTAATAACTGCTTCTCGACTTTCCGAGCAAATTCGTCGAACCTTTCCAAGTCCTTCCCTATTATTGAACCAACGAGCGGGCTGACAAGTTCTCCGACTGGTTTCAGTACAGCCGGAACTTCGTATTCGATCATCATTTCTATCTTCGTGTTATTATTTCCTACTTCTTTGAACGTAACAGATCCTCTATTTCTTAAACCGTCCTCGGACTTCCAAGCTATTCGTTCGTATTCCACTGGTTCCAAGTCTTTCGCCGTCCAAGAAAATTGCAGCTTTTGACCAAACTGTTCTGTCTCCAAAATCCACTTGGTTTTCGTTCTATCCTTGTCGTCGTACTCAACTTTTGCTATCCAGGGCATCCAATTCGGGATCCTCGTTCGATCTTGCTACAACTGCCAACAAATCTTGAGCGGTACTTGTGTTTCAACCGAAGCGACGTTTTTGACGTAGTTGTCGATGTCTGCGGCGTAGATACGAATATTATTGTTTGAACGAATGCGACAATTTCCTCCTCGTTTTGCTCGAGGGAGCAAAAAACCATGAAACTGTCTTGAAGAAGACGAGAATAAAGAAGAAGAAGAAGAAGAAGAAGAAGGTGGCGGTGAGGACAGAGACGCTACTCGTGCAGTTGGATTCATGAGAGCAGCGTTCATTTTACTCTTATTATATATTGCGTTTTCTTTCTCCTCTTCTTTCAACGAAATCTGTGAAGAAAAAATTGCTCCTCCCATGATTGATGTCTTTTTTTTTAAATAAAAAAATTCAATTTTTATCATTTCCCCCGATATTACTTCGATTTTTTAAATACATTTGCACAATGTCAGACGAATATAATTAATTGTCAATATTGTCAATATTCATCTTTTTTATTCAGGAAATATCGATTTAAAATTAAAATAAGATATTTTTTTGCTAAATTACGAAAATTAAATAATATAATTCATAATTTAGTGAATAAAATTTGCATTTTATTCCAAATATATTCACATAATAATGCTATAAAACAGATATATAGCTTGGAACTGCAAATAAATCATTCCAATAATCTTTATTGGAGTTGGGATATTTGTTTTATTTTATTGAATAAAATTAATTTAATTTCAAGAAGGTTCTAATTATGTAAACGAGGTAAATAAATGAATTAAAAAAGAGAATCAGGTATAAAAAGTTAGAGGAAGAATTACAAACATATCAGTTAGCAAAATATATAATTTTGTGATAAGAGAAGCAAAGTTTCTTCAATTAATGTCTACCTATTATTACTACGAGAAATGTTGTTCCCGCGACTATTGCTATTATATTTGCTAGTTTTGGGAGAAGATGGTGGTTTAGGATTTGAAGGTGGTTCTTTCTTTCCAAAGCATCCCCCGAAACACCCTTTCGGCTTTTTATCACGTAACTCTCCAGCATCGGCGAGTTTCGATTCCTGGATTCTCTGCTCTGCGCTTGCCTCAGTTTCGTTCCATCTTAATACGCCTACTTTAGTCGATAGAGTTTCCAAGACGTACATAATATGATAAGTCACGAAACTTTTATCGTTGCCACCATCTTCATCATTCTTGCCTTCTTTGTTTGGATTGAGATTGGAAGTACTCGGAGAGAACAAACCTGTCAGAAAACCCAACCCTCCGTTGGATGAACTCGCCGATTCATCTATAATATTATTATTGTTATTATTATTGTAGTCGTCATCTTTCCTGCTGTCATTCTTTTTCATCGGAGATGGGGTTCGTAAGTCGTCGTTATCGTTTTTGCTATCGCCGTTTCCGTTTTTCACCGGCGTTAACATTCCATTATTCGTACTAGAATTAGTATTTCTCTCGTTTCTCTCTTTCACTTCGTTTTCTAGTTCATTGTCAAACTTCTTTAGCTGGTCATTCACGTTCTTTTCGTACTGCCTCAAGCTCTTCGCGACACTTTTGATTCCTTTTGCTATTTCGACTGGAACCTTCGTGCCTACAATTACCGCTTGCGCTCCGGGATAATCGAGCATATCGTCTAATAAAATTGTCAGTTTATCAGCTTCAACTGTGAGCTTCTTCACTTCCGCAGAAGCTTCTTTGCCCATGTACTTTAACCCTTTCGCCACATTTTCTAACGAACTCACCAGATTTACCAAGTCATCTAAAATAGTTTCCACGGACACTTCTTTTCCGTCGCTACTCGAAGTCTGTCCAGGACTGATGTTCTCATCTTTTTGGTGTGGACTCGTGATCATGTTTCGCGATGACCTTTTCTGTTGCAACTTAGCCGATGGAGAAGAACCTCTAACAAAGTGTTTGTCTCCTGCCGATAGCATATGTAGTGTTCTTTATCTTCTGATATAAGAATTATTCAATCGTTCCTTTCGCAATCGTGGACTCTTTCCCTCTTATTCTCGTTGCGGTGAGTTCTAAAGTCACCAGCCGCAACAATTAAAGGATTTGTTTTGGTGTTGATTGATACAAGAGTCTCACAAGCACACACAGCACACAAGGACACGCTCGTAGACGCTCTCACTCGTATACTTCTCAAGAAGCGCGAAGATGAAGGTTGCGACGACAACTCGATCCGTGTTGCTGCGGTTCCCGATGGGCGAGGTCGTGGAAAGGGCTCCGCACGGACGCTTTGACGCTTTTTACGACGAAGGGATTGTTTTTCTTTCGTTTCTAGGAACGGCCCCGCGAAAAGCTTTTCGGTGTGATAATTCGTCTTTTTCTCCTTGCCTTCACATTCGAGAGGGAGGGTCGAAGAAAAGAAGACAAGACAAGACAAGACACAAAAGAGATAAAAAAAACGAAAAAAATCTTTCCGTCGAGCCCTCTCTCTCTCTCTCTCTCTCTCTCTGTAAAATTCCCGTCGCGCTCGAACGTTCTCTTTATCACGCGAACAAGAAACGCAATTAAACACGCGCACGCACGCACGCACGCACGCACATACATACATTGCTATTCCAATGAACGTTTTGCTCACTTCTACGGCTTCCTCGTCCGTGTTGGTACGCGCCGGTACGCGCCGACCGTTATCGTCGTCGTCGTCGTCGTCGTCGTCGTCGTCGTCGAGAGGATATCAAAAATTCACCATCAGTAACAGATATGGAAAAGAACAACAACAACAACAACAAGCGTCAAAAGTGGTAGCTAATAATGCGAAGAAGATCATTAGCGGTATGAACAATAGCAAGTATAAGAACATGTTGTTTGCGTCTGGATTGGGAGCCTCGATCGTTGGTTTGCTCACGCCTTCAGCCGCGATGGCGATATCCATAACCGATCCTGTTTTTGGTGATATCCAAATATGGCAGTTTCTTGTTTTAACTGCTGGTTACTGGATCGGCATTGAGATGTATTTGGACAAGAAATACGACGAGAATACGACGCCGATCATGCCGACGTTGAAGAAGAAGGAAGAGGACGAAGAGGAATAAATTCTTATCATATACTTATCATCTAAAAACTTTTGTTGTTTTATATATTTCAGACACGAACCGCATGTTTTCTAATATATGCACTGTTGCGTACTCTTTCTCCGCATTGTTGTTATTGTTTATTTGCGAGCGAATGGATTCACCTTATCCCCTCCAGTCGACTTGCGAGCTTTCTTCTTTAAAGTAGACGGCGTTGACTTTGAGTCTCTCTTCTTCCCAGATGCCACGGCGATGTTTTCTTTTTGCACTTTTTGTTGCTTAACAACAGACAACGGGGCGGGTGCCGGAGTTTTAGCTGCCGCATCGAAATCGTCCTTAACTTTCTTGCCATCGTCTTTTTCATCGTCGTCCTCGTCGTCTGAGGAATCCTCGTCGTCTGAGGAATCTTCTTCCTCTTCTTCGTCGTCAGCGAGCATGAGAATGCGTTCGGCCAAGTTGAATTTTTTCACGCCTTTGGCATACTTTGCCGCAAGATCTAAAGTTGCCGGGCGCTCAAAAGTGGCGGCAATATCTCCGGCTCGCGCCAATTTATCAGCCTTAGCGGCTTCTCCGAGGCATTTCAGCATCGCCTTATCAAAATTAGCCTTGGCTTCTGCAAGCTCTCGGTCTCGCACTCGCTTGGCATTCGCATCGCAGAACTTCTCTGAAACAGCGGCTTTGCACACATTTAGCGCCAACTTTGCCGTCAGCCCCTTTTCCTCTATATCAAAACTTGATCCTTCCAACTTCAATGCCGGTACGGAGAGCGGTAAAATGCTCAAAACCGGTTTTGGATTCACCGAGGGACCGTATTCCACGGATTTACAGACGACAGTTTTACATTCTTTATTCGATAAGCTAACGATCCAATGCTTCTCTAAATCAGAATCTCTGGCTTTTTTCGAATCGAAGCAAGGGGTCCAGGATCCACCGAACGATTGCTTGGAGTAGATTCTGCAAACGCCAGCAGAGTCGCACGTCGCGAGCGCGCTTTCACTCGAATTTTCGACGAAGCCCATCCACGTCAAGCGAACGGCATCCTCGTGCGAATTATCATCCTCATCTGAGTTTAGAGAAGAAAGAGGAATGTTCCCTGCATACTTTTCTACTCGTTTCTCGACATCCAAAACTTTAAATTTCAACTTGCACTCCGAAAAATGCTCTCGGTAACACACCGCTAAGGCATCGTTAGATGCCGCGAGCGAAACAATCGGACCTTCAAAGTTAAGAACTTCCTTCTGCGCACCGTAGGAGGTAAAAACTCGAAGGAAATTCTGCGAAGTAGCGACCGCGACGAAATCATCGCCACATGCAATTGTCGTCGGTCTTTCATCTTCTGGCATCTCCAAGGTCCATTCGGAGTCTTTTGTCCACGATTCATACGGTTTGAAGAAAATTTGTGATTTCGCAGCTAATAAAACGCCCTTCTCTCCGCACACGCCGAGTTCATATCCCACGTCGTCGGTGATTGTAGGCATTCGCCCACCTTTAGATGTATCGTGAAAAGACATCTCGACATTTTTCAAACCAGAATTTGTATCTTCGGTTGCCACGACACTTCCGAGTGTGTTATAACAAAGAAATCTGCGCTTTTGAGCACCAACGGTATCTGGATTCACTTTAGTCGAGTTCACTTGGAATGGACCTCGCGGTTTTGGTCCTTTTGCAACGACAACCGGTGCAGAGACGTACGCCGTAGCGGCAGGTCGCGCAAGTTCTCTATGGCAGTTTTCCTTCTCGTCTTCTTCCACGAATCCATCATCGTCCTCCATGTCGTCGTCATCGTCCAACTCGCCGTCGAGCATCGTATCTTTGACTGAAAATTTGGAATCTTCTTCGTCGGAAAAGAACTTCAATTCTTCTGCACTCGTGGCTTCGAAAAATGGGTTCGTTTTTGAATCACCTTCGGCCACAAGTTCGCTCGGTGATAACACATTTTCCCACTTTGCCCATTCTCCATCTGCATTTGTCATCACGAGGGCATTTTCACCTTCAATCCAGTCCATAGAACACACGTTCGCATCACTAACATTGAGCACGACGATTGGTTTGTTCTTTTTCACGTTCCAAATAATGCATTTTTTATCCTTCGACGCGGCAAAGCAAAACTTCCCATTTGGCGAAAAGCTCACCACTGAAAAGTTTTCCTTGTTGCCGTACTCCAAATGCGAGCACTGCAAATTCTTCCTTTCGTCAATCTCTTTAAATGTTTCTAAATTGAAAAATTCTATGTTGTTCTCGCGCCCAGGGACTGCGACAACTTTCCCATCAAATCTTACTGAAACCGTATTCATGCACTCTGTGGCGTCGATTTCTGTCACCGGACACACCGTCGCTCTCAATTTCACATCTCCAGGCTCGTCGTAATCGTTTTTATCCGTCTTATCCGAGTTATCTGGTTGTAATGTCCACACAGTCATCACCCCATCGACGTCTGAGGCGACCAAAACCGATTTGTTTTCGCCATTGAATTGTAAACTTTTAATACCTTTCGAGGGCACTTTTAACGAAAATTTGATTTCACTTGTTTCAACGTCGATGACTTTAATCATGGTGTCTTCTCCACCGCAGGCGATCAATTTACCATCCACTGAAAACGCGACGCACTTTGCCGGTAGAGCAAATCGCGTCACGTTCCTCTTAAACTGCCATTTCTTCTCCCCTTCTTTTCCTTCTTCTTTCGTGAATAGTTTCACCGAGTGATCGTCCGAAGCGATGGCGATATACTTTTCCTCGAACGTCGCAACCGCGTTGATGGGTTTCTGTTCTTCTTCTTCTTCCTCTTCAGTTTCGCCCGCTTTCTTCTCTTTAGAGGACAATTGCGCGATAGTTTCCTTGGAAATCAAGTCCCGGACGACCACGTATCCATCGTTCCCGCACGTCGCCACTTGCGGCAAAGGATTCTTCTTTGCTTCTCCCTCGTTATTATTTTTGAAATGAGAAGAGAGAACTTTTGCGACGGTGATACCCGCGGCGTGCGCGAACTCAAACGCGGGCGCTTCCGCAGCTTCAATCACACGGACAGCAGATGCAGCCACCATCTTCCTCGTCTCTCTCTCTCTTTCTCTCTTTTTATGCGCACGAGGCGGACGTTCTTCTTTCGCGGAATGATTTTGTGGATTGTTTTTTTTTTGAAATTTCCACGCGAAAAATTTTGTTTTTCTTTGCCTTTTTTTTTTGGAGGACAGAGGAGGCTCGTTCAAAACCAACAGCTTGGTACAATTGTCACTCTCGACGAGGCAAATTTAGGTCGCACAACACATGATATAAAAAGAAAAAAGAAAAAAGAAAGAAAGAAAAAGACCACCACGAACCCACAACGGTCGGGCGTGTTAAAAAAACACACCCTTCCTTTGCTTTACTTTTTTTTATCCCCTTCGCTGGTTTTTTCACCTCTCTTGTCTCTCTATCCTACGCGAACGCAGAGGCATAAAAGATGAGCGGTTTGTCGTGCGCGACCACCACGAAGGCTCGCGCGAGCGATGCCTTCGTTTCGTCTTTGAGACGCAATACCAACAGATCGACGGGAAGAGTGAGAGTAGGAGCAACACCAACACGAGGGGGATCGAAGATTTCCTCTTTTTGGAAAGAGAGCGAGGACGACGAGGGGGTACGACGACACCTCCACCGAAGAACTTCTTTCGCGTCGACTCGTCTCGCGTGTTTTAGAAGAGGAACTCTCATCAGAGCAGAAGGGAAGGAAAGAAGAGCGTTAATAGTCGCGAATTCTTCTTCTTCTTCTTCCAACAAGGAGAAGTTTGAGAGGTTAAAAGACATGCTCGATGCCGTTTCCGAGGCGTTAGATGTTTCCTCAAAGTTACAACTCTCATTGGACGAGGCGAACGGAAAAGTTGCTCGATTGGAATCTAAAGTCAAAGAGAGAGATCGTTTGTTATCGATCGTGAGAGGACTGGAGATTGAACTCGCGGATTCGTACACGCCTAAAGAAGTCGACGAGTTAGTCAAGAACTTGAAACAAGAGAGAGAACGAGAACTTGATCAGTTGAAGAAGGAGTTGGAGGAGACAAAGTCGTTGAGAGAAAAAGTTGCTGAAATTGTGAGTTTGGAAAAAGAAAAAGAAAGCGCGAAAAAAGAGGCTTTGGAAAACGGAGAGAAACTCATCAAAGCTGAATTGAACTTGGAAAACTTGAAAAGAGAGAGTTCTATGCAATCGATGGAACTACAAGGGAAAATGGAAAACGCGGAGAGAGAGACGAAACAACTGAAAGCGGAAATCCGAAGACTTGAGACTCGCATGGCGGATATGGTTGACATCGAGGAGTCCGATGAAGAGATTGATCGTCTGAAAGGAGAATTAGAAGATGCAAAAGTAAAAAGCGAAACTGTACCAATATTGCAGCAGGCCTTGAAAGAGATGACGACGGAGAGAGATGATTTGCGAAAGTTATTGAGAGAAGTGGAGGCCGCAATGGCAGAGATGACTGAGAATAAGGAGGTTGTTGAGTTGGCCAAGGAGAAGAACAACCTTTCGGTCAAGTCCCAAGTCGCGCAATTTCAATTGAAAAAGAAAGAATCCACGCAAAAAGTATCGAAACAATCGTCGAAAACTATGATCAAAGCGGAAACCGACAAAGAAGGACAAGGAAAGAAGAAACCGTTCAAAAGAGCGCCGGTGGAAGATTTTGTCATGAAGAGAAAAACAGTCTCCTCTGAAAATGTGTCCACCACGGAGGAATTTACCGTTCGTAAAGGCGCCTTTCAGCGAACTCCGGGTCAATTCACCATGCGCAAATTCGCGTTTGATTCTCCTTCAAAGCGCAGAGTATCAGTTCCAACCACCGCGTTTAAACGCACGGGTGAGTTTGAGCTTCGACGTTTCATCTTCACAAGCGATGAAGTCGAAGTCGATTCCACTGTTTCTGGCGGGTTCAAAAGAACTCCGGGTCAGTTTACCATGCGCAGATTTAACTTTCGCGACGACAATAGCGGCGAAGATGAGAAAACCTCCTCCTCGTCTACACTTTTCAAGTTTTAATAATACCAGTCATTCCATCTACCAAAGCACTCATTCGATATTGATTACATATCCCTCGTCTTTATACTTTCTTCTCTTCAAATTTTCGTCATTATTAAAAAATGTCATCGGAGTGGTTCAGATACGTACCTCCGAACGAGGATCCTCCTCCTCCTCCGCCCGAATTGAAAGAATGGGCCCAGGGCACGGCGTACGGAATGCTGTTCGGAATGGCATACGGCGCGTACGTCAACTCACCTACGACGACTCCACCACTACAAATTCAACAGCAAGCAGTTAGTAGCAGTAGCAGTAGCAATATTAGCAGTAGTAGCAGTATTAGTACTAGTAATAATAAGACGCCGCTTTTGGATTCCAAGCACAGAGTGGAGAGAATGATACGAGGCATTACCATGCACGGCGTTCGAATAGGATCTTTTGCGAGTTGTTTCACTGCCGTTCGCTTATATTCCAAAGCCGCTCGAGATATCGATGATTATTTGAACTACGTCTTCGCAGGCGGCTTAACGAGCGGTTTGACTGGCTTGGCCATTCCAGGAAGCCGAGCGAAAGGCTTAGTCTACGGTGTTATATTCGGGAGCGGCGTGTGCGTGCCTATTGGGTACATGATGGAAGAAAGCACAAAGTGGCTGGTTGAAAATGGTCTCCAGAGTTCACACCAAGAGAAAAAACAGGCATACGGAAAATTGAAACAAAGCGTAGGGAAGAAAAGAGAAGACGATATGACAAGTAAAGTCATAGAGAGAATGGAAAGAGAATTGAACGAAAAGGTAGAACTTAGAGATGAGGAGAGATGGTGGAAGTTTTGGCGACGCGGTTCTTAGGTGCCTCTCGTGTAGCTTTGCTTGCATGCATGTGTGTATATGTTACAAAATGCTAGTCTATGTTAATTGACGCGCAACCAGATGCAGTAATGCGATATAAAAATCGGCTCAGAGCCGTTCGCGGACTTTTGACTACTCTCATCTCTCTCTTACCATCCGCTTTCCCGTCGATTGCACCACTCATACTTATACGGATGTTGACACAGTGTGCCCATTTCGTTCCTAAAGCAGCAGCAACCCGACTATCTCGCGAAACCATGTTCGCTTTCGCCGGGTCGTTGCTGTTGAGATAGTTTGAATCTGCATTTGTGTTCGTAGTCACTTGATTCGTAACCACGACAGCGACATTGAGTTGTTCCGCGTGGCGCTTTAATGCTGCAGCAATTCCGCTCAAAATATTCTGTCTTTTTACCAGGCTTTCACCACTCGATAAACCCGCTACACCTCCGATTGCTCCTTCTGTTCGCGCAAGTCTAGCTATAGAATCAATCACGATTAGCTTTGCATCGGACTGCGTCAATGCTGGTTTCAAATTCTCAATTCTGACTTTAAGTTCTTGAAGAGATTGCGGGGTGACAACGAATACCTTTTCGGCGAGTAGCTTCTCCAATCGCATTTCTGCATCTTTATCCATCCCTCCGAAATTCGAAATGCTCTTGTTATTTCCATCATTGTAATAATCTTTGTCGTAAATTTCTGGAAACCTCTTTTTCGCAATTTCCGCTAACCGGTTGGAGCTAAATGTCTGTTCAGTATCAACAAACACGACGGAAGCGTCCAACCCGCCAAAATTTTTCGGCGCACATGTCTGCGCGACCAAGCCTAAACACATCTGCGTTTTCCCACTTCCCGCTGGAGCAACGAATTCAGTAATCGTGCCGACCGGTACCCCTCCTAACAAAGCTTCATCTAGCGTTTTCACGCCCGTTTTAATAAAATTTCCCCCTTTGCTTCCAGTGCTCGCTTCTTTCAACTGGAAAGCGTTAATCGGTTTTGGACACGCTCCTTTTGCAATTTGGCGCAAAGCTCTGCTCGCTTTTTCGAGCGAGACATCGATTAATTCGATTATATCTAATTCACTCTTCTTCAAAGCGTCCTCTGCGGAGCGCACGCCTCGGGTTTCCAGCTTTGCTTTCACGTGTTTGTCACAGTTCAGCGGCAACATTTTTGAAATTAGTTCACACAGTCAATCAATCATCTTCTTCTTCTTTGACACTAATAATCGCATATACGCACCGTCAGAGAAGGATAGAGGGAAAGAGTGTTTGCGAGGATACAAGTGAGACGATCGCGATTCAATAGAATTACTTCTGTTTTGTTTTTACACGCATTGACAAAAGAACGTCGCAAAAGAAATTTTTTGAGGAGAAGATTTGTTGTTTTTGAAGCTTGTTAGTGTGTGAGAAAAGGACCCATTCGTTTTAAAAGGAGAACGATGCGAGATACAGAAACACCTAATATTTATATACAAACTTTCACTGCTTTTCTCTGTCTAATATGTCGATGGCATTCATCATCATTACACGCCTATACTATTACTACCAGTACAATTTACTATCCTTATTATCTAATAATATTATCACTCCCACGGTAACGTTACGCGCTTGATCACAGATTTTACCGAACCTTTTCTCGCTTTCACATGCTTACACACCGACAAGGCACTTTGCATTTCCGGACACCTGTTAGCTTCGTACGGAGCACCGACAGCAAACGGGTCTCTGAGTTTTCGCTTTTCAGATAACGGAGCTTCGCACCCGTACGCGTCTTTCTTGAATAAGCCTCTCACCTTGACCTCACCTTCCATAAACTGTTTCTTAAACGACATCACCTCGGGAGTTCCAACGAACGCAAACTTCGCGCTAGGTATTTTGAGCGCTTTCGCGTGAAGCTCTTCGAATCGCTCTCGCTTGAAGTCGTAGCCAACCACGGTTGTTTTCATCGGATACTTTCCTGTTAATTCGTAAAATCGACACATCGAAAACATCAAATTTTCAAAACTATCTCGAGCGTACTCCTCTGTAAACGCTCTCTTCTCTACGCTCATCTCCCCAAACCAGTTATACGCTCGCGAAACCTGCCAATAGGAAGATCCTTCGCTCACTTGCCCACCTAATTTTCTCGTTTTACCACCGCTAAATAATAAAATTGCCTTACCATCTCGCGCAGCTGTTTCGACGCCAACTTTAATCTGTTCAACCAAAGCGTTTGCTGTTCCCGCATGCATTTGATACTCTTCTAGAAACCATGAATTTTCTTCTCCAGCGCGCATGTAATCGCTTCCAGAATACACGGAGTGCCCAGTGACGATGACTAAATTGTCGTACTCTGGAAATGGAAACATGCTATCCTCTCCATCGAAGAGGGGATGGTATTTATTGTTGTTCTTGTAGCTTTTACCAACGCCTCTTGTTGTCGTCGTTGATAGTAAACTACCTGGATGATCCTCGTCCTCGTTCCCGATTCCTCCTCCGTCCTCAAAGACGACTTTAACGATCAGCAATCGAAAAAACATAGCCACGACGAAAAATCGAACAATCTCAAACGCCACTCTCGCTTTCTTTTGCGTGAAGAGAAACAAAAAGAGCTGCCTCATTGGTGTTCCCGGGGGAAGAAAACTCAATTTGTCTTTCGTTCTGTATTTATTTTCATCGTTGTCGTCTTTTAATGACGACGGCGCGTAGTTGTTATTATAGTTCACAGTACCACCACCGCCACTGCCGCCAGACTCGGGATCGTCGCTCATTCGAGCGATACCGCCGTTACCACCAATATGCGTGGGAAGCATGATTGATGATGATGATGATGATTTGTGGCGATGAAAAGAAATGCCGTTCGTTTCAAAAATAAATCTCCACCCGCGAGAGTGACCGACCTTCTTTGTCGTTTGTGTGAATTTTTGGATAAAAACAAAAAAACCACGAACGACAAAAAAAGCTGAACACCGCTCAAAAACGATTTTGTAAACGACGTAAACGACGACGAAGAGAGCACGGCGAGGGAGAGAAAGGAGTGGTCGCGAGGACTCGAGTCACGGATCGGAGAAAGAGAGAGAGCTACAAAGATTATATCATGGTATTGAGCGCGAAGAAAGGTTTCACCCCTCTCCAAGCGGCTGCGTTTAGCGCGCAACTCGTGTTGACATGTTCCGTCTCTCTGTTGACGCACGCGACGATATCTTCCGACGGGAAATACGCGTACAAGACGGTCACCATCCCGTTCTTCGCGGAAGTAACGAAGTTAGCTTTATCGTCCGCGTTGTTTTACAACGATTACGTGCAATCGAACGGGCAATTAAAAATCGAGAGGAGTTCTCAAACCGTGTTAACTGCGGCTGTTCCAGCGTTGTTGTACTTCATCTCGAACAATCTGAACTTTATCATCATACGCGAACTGGGAGCGACGAATTTTCAACTGTTAAACAACTTGAAAATATTAACGACGGCTATATTCTTTCGCATAATTATGAAAGTAGATTTGAATAAATTGCAGTGGAGAATGCTCGTGTTGTTAACCATAGGGTGTATGGTATCGCAACTTGGACAAGGCAAGGATGGACACGTCTTGGTCGGGAGCATGTTGGGATACGGATTGAAAGTATGCAACGCGTGTTTAACGGCGTTAAGTAGCGTTTTTTGCGAGAAGTTTTTAAAACATTTACCGAACAACTTTCACTTTCAGAACGTGTTGTTATACTCGTGGGGTGTGCTCTTTACGACCGTCTCCGTGGTGTGGGACGGCGAGCTTTTCGGCAAAGGCATGGACGTGTTATTTAGAGGTCACACCGTGTTAACGTTTATGTTGATTTGTAATTACGCGTTCGTAGGTATAGCGACGAGTGGGGTTATGAAGTATTTGGATAATATTGCAAAGACGTTTGCGGCAACGGGCGCGATGTTTATTGTCGCCACTTTGTCCATCGTAAAATTTGGGGAGCCTTTTCGCATAGAATTAGTCTTGGGTTGTTTAATCGCCGCTGTCGCTGTGGACGTATACTATCATGGCGAATTGCTCTTGGATAAGAAGAAAGACGACGATTTCGATGACGAAGAGCTCGTGGTTAAAGGTTCATCCAGTAGTAAGGAGGGAAAAAATACAATATAATAGGAAGAGAGCGCACACGCTATCATGTGTAAAAGTAAGAGAGAAGATTAGTCCTTTTTTTTGTGAGCGAATTTAGGTTTGTGTTTTCCGTCGTCTGACTTGATTTACGAGCGACGAGTAGAAGTTCTCGTTTTTTTTTTTACTTTTCAAGAGGCACCTAAGGAATAAATAAAAAATAGAGGCGTCACATTTCGGGAGCACACGCACGATAATCACGTGATAGCGATCTTTGTCCTCTTCTCATTCTCGAGGATCATAATGGTGTTGCGAGTATCGCAAGTATGCGACACCTATGTCAATGATGATAAAAATGAGAGAAAATGCGCGCTTAAATTCCCCCCTTTTTTTATCTTGTCCGTTGTGTTGACTTCTTCATAACTGTAAAAAAATGTCGTCAGGAAGCAACGATATACAAACGACGACGTGCTTCGACAAGTATAATTTCGCGTGCGTGAACACGAACGTTAAAGATGCGGATGTTTTCACTGCGTTTGTGGTCTATATACTGCTCGCGTTTCTCCTCGTCGTATTGTTCGGAATGCTTAGGCATAATATACCTATATATTCCGGGAGGTGCTATTTGAGCTCACTGAACATGTCTGGGAATGCACCGCCGCCTTTACCAAAATTCAATGAGCGAAAGAAACGAAGCATATTCAAGCACTGGGTCGCGCACGTTTTCGGTTGGGTGTCTCACGTCATGAATGTTTCGGATACGGAGTTGGTGAACTCGAGTGGACTCGATGCCTTGGTGTTTTTACGAGTCGCTCAGTTCGGAACGCAGCTATTTGTACCGATTACTGTTTTAGGACTCATTATGCTGTGTCCAATGCACTATTCCCAGTCGTTTTATATAGACGCATTGAGAGAGATGTATGTAAATGCGACAGATGCAGTGAATTCGGATGAAAATTATTTGATGGGGTTGACCATCGCAAATGTCGAGCCTACATCTGACATATTTTGGGTGCACGTGCTATTTTCTTGGTTCGTCACGTTGTATACGTTGTGGTTGTTGAAGCATCACTATCGCTCTTACGAATTTTTGAGACAAGTGTATGGAAGCTCCACGGGTGAGTGCAACGTGTGGAGAACGATGCATTTACCGCAAACAACTTTGCAGCGTTTGTTACAACAAGGAACAAGTGAAACGGCAGAATTTGGAATCAACGTGATCCAACCAGTAGAAAAACAAGAAGAATATGACGTAGAAAATAGGATGAGCGGCGATCAAGACGATCTTAACAGAACGAGTAGTAGGAACCTAGGGGATGGATCTGTGAGAAAAGGGGCAACAAACCCATTTACAGCCAGGGTTTCAAAAACGCTTGCTGAGATTGCAGATATTGTTGCTGGGCCGAATGATTACGAAGAAAACGATTATATTAAGTTTAACATGAAAGGTGATGGCGGTGATTCTGATCTATTACATACGCAGCGTTCAGGAATGTCAAATGTTAGCACTGGAAGTGGGCGAAGAAGCAGCATGGATGTTGACGATGCTTCATGGCCTATACTTCTAGAAGCAATGCTCGGGCCAGGTTTCAATGGATCTGTGATATCTCCAACAGCTAGCGGAGGAAATTTTCATACTCCGATCTGGAGCGAAAATAGGTTTTCAACTCCGGTGACATCAATAAATGCGGATCGAAATAACTTCATCCGAAGATCATCGCTTCCGACGTCCCCAACGGGGACGATGATGGAAAGTGGTGCGGAAGACAAAAGTCAACCAGGTATATATACTAACGACAACAACATTGGCAAGCTAAATAGCCCTGAATCAATGGCAAGCCCGACATCAGTTTCCAGCGACGCATCCAGAGGAAGTGAAAACGCGAAAAGTAGCGCAGCAAAGTCCAACATTCCGAAAGGGTCTCTGGATTTGCGATTGTCAAATTACGTCACAACGCGGCCAAAAGGTTCTGACGTAGCGACTCGGTATCATAAAAATGACAAACAGCATCTAACTAAGAAAGAGGAAAGAGAGAGGCAAAAGAGGCAGCTTTATGAGGAGAGACAGCAGTCATCACAAAGGTACGAAGAAAACAACAACGACACTTACACTGCTGACATAAAAAAACAAGCGGTTCCGGCACCAATTGCGATTCCAAGACCAACTGGACGCGAGTCAGAATCTGTAACGCCGGGTGAGCTATCAACGGCATCCTCGATGGGTCCGCTTTCACCTTTATCGCCTACTGACGCACTCCGTGCAACGCCAGGTTCGGTGAAATCGAAAAATGTTCACAACGCTACCGCGTTAAACGACGATTTACCGGTGAAATTGAAACGACCAGAGTCACCTAATGATTTTTTAAGAATGCCATCTGTCGAAAATTTGAATGAAGCCATCATTCAGGGATATGACAACATGAACAGAATCGTTTCCTCTGAAAAATTGGAAAATTCCGGTAACGTGAGAACTGAATTGCAAGCTTTGCAAGAAAATCTCTCTCAAATCGTAGAAGATTTCACCGATTACGATGAACTCGAGGATACGCATTCGATCGCGCATAACTGGTGGGTGGGATTAGATATTGCCGAAACAGTATGGGCAAACAACACAAATGTAAAAAATAGCGAAAATTTATGGGATGATATTGAATGCAGAACCTGTGATCAAGATGGTGAGAACAATATCCCGTCCACACCAACTCAAGCACGCGTTAGAGGACGTATGCATAAATCGCACTCAAAAGATATTGAACTGCAACATTTGTCACCTCAAATTCGATCTGATGATTCGTATGGACAAGATCTCTCAGATCTCGCAGAAAAAGCCACGATGAACGAGAATCCTTCGTCCTCTCGAATGAGTCCGCATCATTCGCCATCTAAAGTTATTTCTCATCATGTGGTCACTCCAACAAAAGGGGCTGAAGACGGAAATAATCTCTTATTTCCAAACGCGTCATCTGCTCAAAATACACCGACTCGTAAGACGCACAGAAGGCGGCCGAGTGGTATGGATTTTGAGAATGAAAAAGTGAAAACGCAAACAATGGAGACAGCGGTGGGAGTTTATGATGATCCGTATCAGTTTGCGAAGTGCTGTCCAGTACCATCCGTTGACGATAGACGATTCGTATCAGCAGTGCATTTCGTTGACGCGGATGAATTAGACAAAGAATTCGCAGGAGAAGGTAACATCCTCAACAACGGGGACACTAATATTCAACAACGAGAGAAAATCGTTTCGGTACTCGTCCAAAATTATTGCGTTTTGATGACAGATATTGGAGATTCACAAGGTCGAGGGGATCCATGGGATGACCTTCAACACGTAGAAAAGTTCTTTCGTGGATTATTTGGGGCTGATTTTCTCCGAGTCATTCCTTTGCACGATCACGAACGCGTTGATTATTTGCTCACTGTGCGCGATGAAATAAAAAATTCCCAAGATCGATTAATGATGACACGGAAAATTGGAGACGTGTCTGAGAGAGCTGGCAAAGGATCAAAAGCATCAAATCGGCGCGAACAACTCACAAAAAAGCTAAATGCTATAGATACTGAAATATTGCGGGAGAGAAGAGCGGCCTTGTTTAAAGGCCCTGGACCTTCTTGCGTGATTGCATTTCGATCTCAATATGCTGCAGCATGTGCTGCACAGTGCAGAATTACTTCTCGAGGAACTTCGTTTCAAATCCAACCTGCGCCTGGACCAGATGATATCAATTGGCAAACTGTATTACTGCGAAAGAAAGAGCGTAATCGCAGGTCACTATTCGTTTTACCTCTGATTGCGATTATCATTTTTATACCAATGGGAACGTTTGCCGGTGTTCTGAATACTCTCTGCGCAAACGACATATCATCGTCTAGCGTCTCAGAAGCAACAACTTTAGAGTTTATGAATTGGTATTGCAAGAGCAAAGATGCGAGAATCGTAAAAGTAATCGTGGGATCGATTTTACCGCCAATCTTACTCACTTTATGGGAGACATTCATCATGAGTTTTGGATTACTTTATCTCGTCCAAGCACAAACGACTCACGTTTCGTTGTCAAAAACGGATCAGCAATTCACCAAGTGCTACTTTTTGTGGGCTTTTTTGAATATATTCCTCGGAACAGTTTTTGGGTTTGCATTTGAACGTTATTTGACTGCGTTAGAGACCGAAGGTCCAGATGAAATGTTAACATTGCTTGGTTCATCCTTACCTTTGACGTCAAATTTCTTCCTCATTTGGATTTTGTTTCGAGGAATTTATTTACCATCACAGCGTTTAATCTTCCCACATCCTGGTGTGTTGTGTATGGCGGTGAACAAGTTTTGCTGTTGTTTAGGTTGCGCGGTCACGCCACATGATCGAACGGTGAAGTACTCGCCAAGGTCAGTAAGAGCTGGAAGAGAAGTTGGTGTTTTCGTCATGGTGATGCTCATCGGTTTGGTTTTCGCTCCAGTTGCACCGATAATCTCGTTACTTTCGACGATTTTCTTCGTCTTCAACTTTATAATTTGGCGATATCACATCCTATACGTCTACGACAAGACGTACGAATCGAGTGGATCGATGTGGCAGACTGTTACGGACTTGACAATATACGCACTTTTGATTGCACAAAGTTTTCTTTCTTTTGTCTTGCTATCGAAGAGAGCGTACGCCCCATCCTTGGTTTTATGGGTCACGTCGGTCCCAGTTTTAATGCAAAACAAAGCGAAATTCCGCATGCGTCACGAAAAGTTAAAGTGGGCCGTGCCTTTACCGCATGCCGCAGTTGCTCCGAGAGTTGAGTTTGATCCGGTTGCGTATCGGCATCCAGCGTTGAATGAAAACTCTTTTGGTTGGCATCCAGATATCGGCAAAGTTTGGAGGGGATATAAAGACGTGACGAGTAAACGCGCATTCGGAAGAAAGTTCCGCTATACTCCTCCTTCGTAGATGTATAATTTTATTATAGTTAATAGCTTCGATGTAGCACACGAGAGCAGTTGTAAACTGTCAATAAAAATTCTTTCTCCGCAGAAAAAAGACCACCTTCCCTCCTTCCTAGGGTCGACGACGACAACGATGGTGATGATATCCTCTCATCTCGTGAGTCATTGCGTCTCCTCTTCTTCCTCTTCTCGAGATTCTGTTGTCGTCATCGCCGCCAACAGAAGAGCAACAGTAGCAGTAGCAGCAGCGCGGTTGAATTCCGGTTTTTTCCAACACCAACACCGCCAACAATGGAGAAAACAACACATTTTTCCCCGGCGGAGGGTGACGACGACGACGGTTCCCCGTAATAACACTAGTAGCAGTGATAGCAGCAAAATAGAAGAACGAACAATAAGAAGAAGAGTTTTTGTTCGGCGTAGTGCTTATGGTAGAAGTAGTAACCACGACGGGGTGGAGGAAGACAACAGTTTTGAAAACAGCACGAGAAGAGAAGAAAAAGACTGGGAATTAAAACTATTCAACGTGGACGATGGAACCAATACTGCTGCTGCAAAAATATGGACGGTACCGTGGTCTTTGTCGCACGTTGCTGTGGTCATGATGCTCTGGATCGTTTCATTTTTATGGGCCGGACAGTCGTTCGTACCTTGGGCGACATTTTATATGGGTTTCGACGCCGAGGCGCTGACGAGTCGAGGCGTGGCAGTGTACTCTTTGTTTGCCGATATCGCAGCGTGTGTGGTCAGTATATTTTGCGTTTGGTTCGGTACAAGAAAATATCAAGAAGAGTTGAAAAACACGAATTGGTTTCGGATTACGTTCGAATCTGTCGAGGAGTTGAAACGGTGTTTGAAAGAGACTCTTCTGTTTGTGGCGACATTTCCTCTCGTGAATCTCATCGCTGAAGTGAACTCGAAACTGTGCGATTATTTTGCAAGCAGTGGAACGAGTAATCTGACAAACACTCAAGTGACGGTAAATCCGTCAAATTTTGAGCGCGTGGCTATGAGCGGAGACGGCATCTCTGTTTTATTCTATGCCATCTTAGTCGCCATTGTAGCACCTATTTGGGAAGAAGTCATCTTTCGTGGCTTTCTCATGCCATCGTTGACGAAAAAGTGGCGCATATCCACCTCGATATGTCTTTCCAGCTGTATATTTGCTCTAGCACACTTTTCCTTGGAACGTTTCCTCCCACTCACGGCGTTGTCTATAGCGGTCAGTATTCTTTACGTCCGAACTCGCAACGTGGTCGCGCCTATTGTTCTTCACGCGCTGTGGAATGCCGCAGCTGTTTTAGAAGCTACGGATGCGTTTGATGTTTTGCTAGAGAGATTGTTAGAAGCGTTGGGCGTTTTAGTTGGGGCGTGAGAGAGATGTATTATAGTTTAGAGTGTAGTTATAGCTTAGAGTTTTGGCGAAGAGAAAGAAAGAGGAAACAAACGAGTTCAATATTTTTCCTGTCAGAACAGAGCGGTTTCGAAGAAGAGCAAGAAGAGTTTCTAAGTCTGAGTTCCAAATTTCTAATTTTTTTCCCTTCTTCAACTTTTCTTTCTCTCTCTGAACTCTCTTTGCAGTTTCCTTCATAAAAGAAAAAGAAAGTAAAACATGGCAGGATATATCGGCGGAACGTTTTCGCTGATCAGTTCAACCGCTCGCGTTCGGTACACCGGTACATTAGCGGAAGTCAATCAATCCGATGGATCGATCATATTGAATAATGGTGCGCATCTTATTGAATAAAAGAAAAAGGGAGAGGAAAATTCTTACTTGGATCGAGAGAATGAATCGTCGAATTAAATGAAATCGTCCCTTTGTTTTCTTCGCGTCTTTGTCCTCTTTGTCCTCTTTATCTCTAATGGGTTCTTTATTTTCATCTTTCCGCGTTGACAAAATCTGTTTTCCTCTCTTCTTCGTTATACGATTAAAAACAGTGTTAAGTCACGGAACGGAAAACCGATTGAGTATCGGGAGACCGGCCATTCCTCCATCTCAGGAAGTGCACATGGGGATTCGTTTTCACCAAGAAGAAATCGAAGATATTGTTCAGATTGAAGAAAGCGCGAGATACTCGACGACACACAATGTCCCGGACGCTTTGAGTCGACCTCAACAAGGGACATTCCAACAGCAGCGACAACCACCGCCACAGCAACAACAGCAGTATCAACAGCAATACGGTGGCTGGGGACAACCACCACCGCAGCAACCACCACCATCACACCAGTATCAGCAACCGTCGCAACAAGGATATCAACAACAATCACAACAAGGATTCGGACAGGCACCGGCTCAAGGGCAGCAGCAGCAACAGCCGGCTGGATTGGTTCCGCCACCGGCGCGACCAGGAGCAGTTCCAGCGCAGTCTGTGCCGGCGCCGGCGAAAGTCATTGAAGCGGCGAAACCGGCATACGTGAAACCGACGAGTTTCGCAGCCGCTGCACAAGTTGGTTTACCAACATCGAAACCAAAGCCACCGCCACCGGATAGATCTGCACCGCAAGGTGGTAGAGGTGCTGGGGGAAGGATCCCGCAACCAAGAGGAGGTAGAGGTGGTCGTTTTGGCAATGTATCAAACCAAAACTTACCACAAAGTGCAGTTGTTCCAACAGAAGCTTTTGATTTCGAAAGCATGCTTTCGAAATTCGACAAAGCTAGAGAACAAACGGCAAACGATCTTGGCATCGCGAAATATGATAAGGATGACTTCTTTGACACCATGTCCTCGGATACGACTCAAAAAGAAAACAGAAGCGCGCATTTTCAAAGAATGGCAGAGCAAAGAAAAGTTGATTCGGAGACTTTTGGTCGAGAAGGCGCGACACATACGAGCATTCACGGTCGTGGAAGAGGCCGTGGCAGAGGTCGAGGCCGAGGAGGTCGAGGGGGACGCTATTAGAACATAAAAATTCTTTTATTTTTGTGTGTGTTGTTATAATATTACAAAGACTGCCCCCCAAATCGTTTGAAACAGTTATTAGAAGAAGCGAGGTTTATTTCTAACGATACAAAGATTCGCTTTGCAAGTTCTTCGCAATTTCTTTTTCCCACTTGTCTCCATTCGCCAACAACTTTTCCTTATCGTACAAAAGCTCCTCGTGACTGTAAGTCGCGTATTCAAAGTTTGGTCCTTCTACAATTGCGTCCACTGGGCACGCCTCTTGGCAAAAACCGCAATAAATGCACTTGGTCATATCAATGTCATACTTTGTCGTTCTTCGCGACCCATCTTCTCTTTCTTCCGCGTCTATGGTAATCGCTTGCGCCGGACAGATGGCTTCGCACAATTTACACGCGATGCATCTCTCCTCCCCGGTTGGATATCTTCTCAAAGCGTGTTCCCCGCGAAATCTCGGCGATAAAGGCCCTTTTTCGAACGGGTAATTTATCGTCACCTTGGTATCGAAAAAGTATTTCAATGTCAAACTCATTCCTCGAAAGAGTTCGGTTAAAAACAAAGTGTTGGCGGACGCGTCAACGATAGAGGTCAAATCCGTCGCCACTGGTTTGTCCGATAAAGCTTTCGTCTGTTCCGGCGTGACGATCTCATCATGGGTTTTTTGATCGTTTTTTGCGGCCTCTTGGTTTTGTCTCGCCGAGGAAGAGGACGAGAAACTTCTCGCGCTCGCGCACAGACTCGCGCTGCTCCCGCCGCTCCAAGCCGAAGAAGCGGAAGATGTGGACGAAGATGCCGAAGCGTGGCTCGATAATCGCCTCAAAAGCGTCGACCGGAGCATTTTTCTCTTTGTTTCTCTCTCTTTTTTTTTTGAGGTCAAAAAGAGAAACCCGTTCGTTCGTTCTCTCTTTTTCGCTCCTCGAAATGAAAGGGCCGGGCACCGGGCCGTTTTGTATGGGCAAAAAAGACGAAGGAAGAACAGAGAAATAAATAAAAGAGAAAACAATAATTCAATTCGCGCGTGTATGTATCGTACCATACGGAGTATGAATGGCATAAAAATTAACTTCCTACTTGTAACTTATCGATTAAGCTCGAATGCATCTTTTCTAACTTTTGCAACTGATCGTACACGGTCAGTATCTTTTGAGAGTTGATTTCCAAGACCAAACCGCCAACGACGGTTTCGTCCAAAACCGTATACGCTTTTGGCGAGTTGAAAATCAAGTCTAACTCGCAGACGTTCTCAAAAACTCTGTCCAAGGTTTCCACGTAGACTTGAATCAAATCAAGCATGGCTAATTCGGATTCAGATCGGTCGGAGAGGATGCAAAAATACAAAGTGGCAAAGTGCCTGTACACGAGTTTCGTGTCTGGACCGAAAGTGTTGCTATCGTCCACGAACGAACACAAGTGGTCTGGACGCGAAGTGACAATCTTATACACGGTTTGACATAGTTCGGATTGCTTATCAACAGCCTGATTTTTATGTTAAGTGTAGGGAGGAGAAGGAGAAGGAGAAGAAATGGAAATCATTAGTATTCATAATCGTATCAAAAGAGAGAAAGAGAGAGAGAGCACGTGCAAAACATTGAACAAATTCTCGAGAGATTTGTATGCTAATACAATAAAAAAAGACTCACCAGCTGTTCGTAAAATCTGCACAGTCGAACCATCGCGTGGTTATTCACCACAATAAACGCTTTAATCATCTTTCTTTGTTCTCTATGCTATTATTATTTGCCTTAATTTTCTCTTATTTTTCTTTTTGTAGACAATTCAATTTTCCGCGACTTTACTCTCCTCTTTAAGAAATGGGAGAGAGAGAGGGTGGGAGGAAGGGACGGTCTTCTCGCTACTCAGATGATCTCACTGTCTTCTCTCTCTTTCTCTTTCTCTCGATGCGTGTGCGCGTATATATCAGAGAGAGAGAAGACGACGACAAAGGGAGACAGAGAGAGGGAGATCGATGCGAGGAAGCAATTTTTTATTTGGACTTTTGCCCCGCGGACTCTCTCTCTCTCTCTCTCTCTCCAAAAAAAGAAGGTCCGGTGAAAATGCACAAAAATCGTCGTCCGATGTCCGAAGAATAAATAATAAATTTCTCTCGCCTCTTTTTTTTCTTTCTTTTTTTTTGTCTTCGTCAACGCCTGCCTTTCTTCCTCCAAAAAGACACAGAAAAAAGAGCACAGAAAAGAAGAGAAGGAGGAGGAGGACTTTCGACTTTCTTTTCTCTTTCCTTCCTTCCTTCCTTCCTTCGTGTGTATAAACCTTTCGTCAGTTTCATCGTACTACGAATACGAATACGGGTACAACATACTACTCCAACAATGTTAGGTAGACTGACCGAATGGCTCGCGACGAGCGCAAAGTGCGAAGAAGCACCGGATAAGGTAACGCACGAGAATCTTGGAAGAGAGAAAGAGAGAGAGAGAGAGAGTTGGGAAAAGTTTGAGCGTGGTATAATATAGGGATCCATCCACCCTCGACACGCAATCAAAATCGTCTCTCTCTCTCTCTCTCTCTCTCGCTCTTTGACGTTTCGCGCGCGCGCGCGTCCGTGGACGGAGGAGAGCGCCTTTCGTTCGTTCGCGTCTTTGTGTTCGTTCGTGTTGGTATCGTGAGATGCCAAAGAGGGAAAAGAACGCTCTCTTACTTTATTTTTCCGTATATATCGCTTCCGTGTTCTCTCGAGGGAAAGGCACGGAAGCTCGTGTTCTCTCTCTCTCTCCTTTCTTTAGAAAATAATACTCATTCAGAAAAACGCTCTTTATTTCGAACGCACTCACAAAAACAGAACGAAGAAGAACAAACGGCAGCAGCAGCAGAAGAACAAGTAGCAGAAAAAGAAGAGGAAGAACAAGTGGAAGAAGCATCGTCTGAAGATATTGTCATTAAAACTACGCCGTTCGATCCAAGGTTCCCGCAGCAAAACCAAGCGAAGCACTGCTACACGCGATACAATGAGTATCACAAGTGCGCGGCTAAAAAGGGAGAAGAAGAGTGCGCTTCCATGGCGAAATTGTACAGATCTATTTGCCCGGGAGAATGGGTGGAGAAATGGAACGAAGAGCGAGAAAATGGAACGTGGCCAGGACGATATTAAAATTGGGAAGAAACACACTGTCAAGAATTATCTACGAAAAACTATCATCATTATCATCTATTTTCTGCTATTTTCATTGCATCCACCTTCCGCTGAACACCCATTTCATTTGCATGTACGCTCTTTCGTAGAACGCTTCGGGGGAATCAAGCGCTGGTCGAACGTCTACGTGCATTGCTATCGGTCCAACATTGAGAGAGGAAGCCCCCTTTCCTCCTCGCGGTGGAACTTTGGCGTTGTAGAAATCTATGACGTATCGAACGTCCTTGCCGTTCCTATCGACTATCCAATCGTGTCTATCGAACGGTAATTTGTATCCAAGGGCGTTCAGCAATCTCGCTTTCGGCGAATAATCTCTCGGTTTACCTTTGAACCGCAAAAGAGAAACAGATGTGTTTGTTCGTTCTACTTTGTCGTCATTAACATCGGCTCCACCTCCAAGCATCTCCGGATGAAACTCCTTCTCCCACTTCAAAATTTCCTGCCAACACCTCTCGTTGACGACGTTGTGAATTTTAACCACGTTCTCGATATCTTGTTCAGGTGGTTGCCACCCTTTCCGTTTAATCGCTTCGTAAAACATCTTCGGCGAAGGATACGTCCAATTTTTAGCTCTTTTTTTTTCTCCTCTTCCTTCTTCCTCGCGTTGGTGTTTGGGAAGGTCTGTCGCACGGTGAGAAATTGGAATCGAACTCGTCTCTCTCAGCTTACTCAGATTTGTTCCTCCCTGTCGTGAAGTCGGCGAGGAAGAGGAAGATCTTCTTCTTGCTTCCTCCGCTGCATCCTTCTTATTTCTGCCTTCGTCGTCGTCGTCGTCGTCGTCCAAATTCTTCGGCATAAAGTTCGCCTCGGAAGTTGTGTCGTCTGCATTCTTCCTCGACGCTGAAGAAGAAGAAGAAGAAGCGACTTTGGTAAAAAGGGACGCCGCTCTTTTCTCCCTTTTTTCGAGAGACTCTTCTTTACGAGCTGGTTTAGAGGACTGCGCGCCCATGATGAGATAAACGACCCGCGTGCAGGCGGTACAGTTTTTGGAGTGTCTTGCGTTTTTCCTTGCACTTGTAAACTAATTATTCTATACGTGTACACACTAAACTATCGAGTAGCACTAGCAGCAGCAGCGGTTTCTTTGAAACGAAACCCTTTCGAAACGAAACGACTTTGGTACCACGAGCGCGGGGAGGAGGAGGAGAAGGAGGAGGAGGAAGGCACAGGATGTGATGGTGACGACTTTGTGGAGGACTTCAAGACGATCCTGGCGTAAACTTTTCCTTTTACGTTTTTGCGAGTTCCTCGCTCTTCTTCTTCGTTAGGTTCTTCGAACAGGCTGTTCAGATTTCTCTTCATCGTGAACCGCTCACTCAGTTCTACTCTTGTTACATTCGTATCGTCGGTATCGCCGTCGTCATTACCAGTAGCAGCGTCTTCGTGTTTTAAAAACACCCAAATCTTTTGCGAAGTGCGCGAAGGGCTCGTTCTTAAGCCCGCGACATGTGGCATTATAGCTCGCACTATTCTATTCGCCGCCGATTTCGTCTTCTTTTGACTCTCTCTTTCATCTTCTTCCACTCCTCTTACGCAATATTCCACGTCTTCTAAATCAATAACATACGTTTCTACCGGTCGATTTGCGGTCGCCCCAAAACATACTGCCACTTGTCTCACTGGGCGTCTCGACACAAACTCTTCTTCGCTCAAAGACTCCGTCACCGCACGCTCAATTCGTGCTATCTGATCGAATAACTTCTTCTCGGATCGTTTATTGTTGTTCTTTTTTCTCTTCCTTTTTCTTTTCTTCGCTTGAACATCTTCCTCTTCGCTCTCTTCGTCTTCTTGTTTTCGCAATCGCAGTGACACCAGGTCGTCAAACACTAACGGTATTTGCGCTCGGTTGAACAGAAGAAATTTCACAATCTCTCTCGCGATGTGCGCGACCGTTCTCGCGGTTAGCGTCCCTGCCTCCTCGAAGTTCGGAATCCGGAACGGTCCAATTCGCGGGAGCGTTTCTCCTCTCTTTTCTTCCTTCCCACCGCGGGGAAGACGACGACGACGACTTTTGCTGCCGCTGCTCGTCGTCGTTCTCTTCCTTTTTTTCGTCGGTGTCGGTCTTGGCGACGCTGTCATCTTTTTTTTCTCTCCCTCTCTCTCTCGCCGCCCGTATTGCACTCCCGTTACTATTACTCCTCCTTTTCTTCCTGCGAGGGAGGGCCGAGTCCGACAACGCAACGCACAGGAGGAGGAGCACTTTTAGAAAGGGCGGGAAAGGGGGGAAAAGAATGACGAACGATGATGATGATGGTAGAAAAAATGATGATTGAAAATGATGATGATGATGGATGTAAAAATGAAAAATCTCCTCCTCTCTTTTCTCGGGGCCTTTTTTATTTCGTTTTTTTTTGTGTTTGGAAAAACAAGAAAAGAAATCAATTTTTTTCTCCCGCCCTTTTGTGGGAAAGTTACTTTACGTGCACGTAAGAAGAAGAATAATTAATCGGCACATTCAATTCGATTCTTTCATTCGATTCATTCGCGCGAAAGGCCTTGTGGTGTCCAACAACAAACGACGATGCATTCCCGCGCCTCCGCGACTGCGCCATCGTCCTCCACTTTCATCCGGCGGCGGCACCACTCGTCGTCTTCGAACACCACCACCGTCAGCGACAAAACTCGAAGCACCCACCAAGGTCGACGACGCCACGTTCAACGACGACATCGAACGAAAGCCGCCGCCGAAGAAAATGACGACATCGAGTTCGCGGTAGACGAAGGCGAGTTTATCGTGGAAGCATTCGATAACGAAGAGGAGTTATCCGCGGCGTTATGCTTGGAAGTTTTCGAAAACGCGAAAGCGTGTATCGAAGACAGAGGGTCGTTCTCTATGGCCATTCCTGGAGGCTCTGTTGCGAAAGCATTGAAAGGATTAGTTATCTTGGACGACGAAGGCCTGGATTGGAGCAAAATGCACGTATTTTTCGTCAACGAAAGGCCAGAAGAACAAAAGTGTTACAACTTGGCCCGAAAGACATGGGTGGATGAGTTCGTCAGCCAAGGTAAGTTTAAACTGGAAAACTTGCACAAAGTGAGCGACAACGCGGAGGATTTGGAGCGAGTCGCCAAGGACTACGAGGAGCAAATGTTCGCATTGGCGGAAGACGAGATATTACCGAGAGACGAATACACGAAAGCGCCCGTTTTCGATTTAATTTTACTTGGGATGGGTGCCGATGGCCATGTGGGTTCTATTTATCCCAATTCTTCCCAAGAAAAAGACGAGAACGTTTCCACGAATCTCTTCGCCGTGGACATGCCGGGTAAGCGAACGATTTCAATGAGCTTACACTTGATGAATCAAGCCGATCGTGTGGTAGTCGCGGCGACGGGCGCTGGGAAAGCCGAAACTGTAAAAAAAGCGTTAGAGGAAGATTTGGAGTTTGGTGAATTACCGGGAGCAATGGTTGATGCGTTTTCGACGATTTGGTTCCTCGATCTTGCGGCCGCTTCCAAGTTGTCAAGTGTTCAGGACGATGAGTGAAAGAGCGCGCGCACGTTTCCGTTGTTGTGTATGCTTTGCTTCGCTTATTATGTATATATACACGTATACTCTTTAATCTACAACAATCTCTTTTTTATATTTAGAATTGACCACTAATTGACGGCGATTTATTCACGGCACCCATCATTGCGACAACTCTTTCTCTCAGTTGAGCGACGTCCCAATCCAAATCGGTAATCACGTGCTCGTAGATGTACCCAGCCTTGTCCAATTTGTATTCGCTAATACCGTCAAATTGTGCGACGTCGACTCCAATTGCCGCTCCTAGACGGATGTGACCACGCACACTCCATCTCACGCGAATGGTTCGCTTCCCGTTCGTGCTTAAAGGCGACCAAATTCTCGTCACTTTCACAGAACACGAACTGAATATGATGGCCGCAATCGTTCTGATGACTTTGAAGACCCTTTTATAGTGATTCAAACCTCTAGCCATGACGTATCCTCCGTCCCCATCAATCAAGTTGTCTGGATCTCGGTTTCGCCCAAAAGTACACGTTGCGTCCACTAATCCAATATCATCTCTGAATATCGTAAATCGAGGTGCCTTTGAAAGAAAAAACGGATAGTCTTCGCGCAAAGTACGAATGGCTTCACCCGACTGCGCGTAGAACTCGTCGTCTGGTTCTTTTTTGTTCCGATTTTTCGAACCATTGCCACTATCTGAAGACGATACCGAGCGTCGCCCACCGCCTTCGTTTGATTCCGGCGCCGAGACTACAGGGAGGCAAATCAAAGGCGTCGTCAATGGGTTCATTGTCGGTGTCGTTATTTTTGTCACCAATGCTGCTGCTGCGCTACTATCAGTCCCGTTCTTATTCCACACTTCCCACGAGTGCGTCTCTCGCTCCCTCTGTCGTCTCATATTCTCTCGATCAGTTTCTTCGTCGTCGATTTTCAAATCTAACGTTGCCCGTACGCCTTTACCACCACCTCGGCAGCTCGGGCAAATTGTTCGACATGTATAGTTACACGCTCCACACCCTTCTCCGTCGTTCGACCACTTTGTGCACGCACACGTTGCGTATCCAGTCCCTTCACACGTCGGACAATCTTCTCGTCCTGAGCCGAAAAAGTTATTCGTTCGTCCATCGGCGGATTCGTTGTTTTCCCCGACCAACGCTTTAATGCGGTCTCGAAAGAGAAAGGCACCCGCGGCGACGATGGAAAGAGCGCCTTGTTCGACCAACCATTGTGTGCTCCCGACTGATGGTAACGACGCGCTCACTTTCAAACGTCCTCCTCTCTCACTCGTCTTGTTGTTGTTGTTGTTGTTGTTGTTGTTGCTGATCTTTCGACGGCGGTGATGTAAAAGATTCTTCGTGGCGCCGATACTTTCTCGTTTTTTGTTGTTGTTATTGTTGCCGCTCCTACACGCGCGCGAAAATGAACAGGAGGTCGCGCGATTCGAACGTCTCGTCGACGACGACG
>MDTG01074935.1_pt1 | contig 37734 bp, 33 predicted proteins | sample 811421 | NCBI WGS metagenome assembly MDTG01 (sample SAMN05326645, study PRJNA326480) | marine metagenome | isolation source: seawater | place: Pacific Ocean: South East | collected 2011
CAAATGGTGCCCAGAAGAGGACTCGAACCTCCACGCCCTTGCGAGCGCCGCCACCTGAAGACGGTGCGTCTACCAATTCCGCCATCTGGGCACCGGAGCGGTGATGCGCCTGTCGCTGTCACCGCAAGGTAGGAGCGGGCCGATAGCGACCCTCGCCAGCGGCTGTCAACCAATTTACCTGCCAACTAGGCAGAAAATCACATAGAACGTGCTTTGCTTACCAGTTTACGAGGGCTTGCCCTCCTGCAGACATGGCAGGGCGCGGATCTGATGCGGTTGGATGACCTGGATTCCAGCGCCCTGCCCTCCTGGCAAATTGCTTCAATCGCCTACCGACTGCGCGTGCAGCGACCGATTCGGCTCACCGCCCGACTGCGACATATTCGAACCCGTGGCGTTCGACGTCGGTGCGGCTGTAGAGGTTCCTGAGGTCCACCAGCAGGGGCGTCTTCAGCAGGTCTTTCATACGGTCGAGGTCCAGTGCGCGGAAGGCGTCCCACTCGGTGACGATCACGGCGGCATCGGCGCCCTCCATCGCCTCGTAGGGGCCCTCGCAGTAGGTCACCTTGTCGATCACCTTCTTCGCCTGCTCCATGCCTTCGGGATCGTAGGCCTTCACATGGATCCCCGCATCCTGCAGCGCCTGCACCACGCTGATCGCGGGGCTGTCGCGCATGTCGTCGGTGTTCGCCTTGAATGTGAGGCCCAGGACCGCGACGGTCTTGCCGTGCTGATCGCCGCCGCCCAGCGCGTTGATGACCTTGCGCCCCATCGAACGCTTGCGTTGGTCGTTGCTGGCAACCACACTTTCGATGATCCGCAGCGGGCTCTCGTAATCCTGCCCGGTCTTGAGCAGCGCCAGCGTATCCTTGGGGAAGCACGAGCCGCCGTAGCCCGGCCCCGGCATCAGGAAGCGATTGCCGATGCGGCTGTCGAGGCCGATGCCCTTGGCAACATCGCGCACGTCCGCGCCCACCTTCTCGCACAGGTCGGCGATCTCGTTGATGAAGCCGATCTTGGTGGCGAGGAAGGCGTTGGCAGCATACTTCGTCAGCTCCGCGCCGCGCCGACTCATAACCACCAGCGGGCTCTCGTTGCGGGTGAGCGGGCGGTAGATCTCTGCCAGCACTCTCTCGGCGTGTTCGTCGTTCACGCCGATCACCACGCGGTCAGGCCGCTTGAAGTCGTCGATCGCCGCGCCCTCGCGCAGGAATTCGGGGTTGGAGGCGACAGAGAACTCCAAGTCGGGCGCGGTCTCGCGGATGATGCGCTCCACCTCGTCACCCGTGCCCACGGGCACAGTCGACTTGTCGACCACCACCACGCCTGCTGGCAGCAGCGGCGCCATCTCCTCTGCCGCGGCATAGACGTAGGACAGGTCCGCATGGCCATCGCCGCGGCGGCTGGGCGTTCCCACTGCAATGAACACCGCGTCCGTTCCCGGCAGCGCTTCGGCAAGGTCCAGCGTGAAGGCCAGCCTTCCGGCCTCCACGTTCTTCGCCACCAGTTCGTCCAGCCCGGGCTCGAAAATCGGGATCTCGCCCGCCAGAAGCGCGTCGATCTTGGACTGGTCCTTGTCGACGCAGACGACCTCGTGACCGAAATCCGCAAAACAGGCGCCGGAGACAAGGCCCACATAGCCGGTTCCGATCATCACGATACGCATTGGAATAATCCTTCAGATAGTGGCGCGGACCCTTCGGGCTCGTCGCGCACTTTGATCAAGTACGGCGAACGAGGCGCTAGCCACGTCCGCGATAGGAGGCGACACCCTGGTCGGGCAGCCACAGCCCTTCCGGAGGGGCCCCGCTTTGCCAGAACACGTCGATGGGGATGCCCCCGCGCGGATACCAGTAACCGCCGATACGCAACCAGCGCGGCTGCATTTCCTCGGACAGGCGCTGCCCGATACCCACGGTTACGTCCTCATGGAAGCCGTTGTGGTTGCGGAAAGAGCCCAGGAACAGCTTCAGGCTCTTGCTCTCCACAATCGTATCGCCGGGGGCATAGTCGATCACCAGGTGCGCGAAATCGGGCGCGCTGGTGACCGGGCATAACGAGGTGAATTCCGGCGCGGCGAACCGCACCAGGTAAAGCTGTCCCTTGCGCGGATTTGGCACGTAATCGAGAACCGCTTCCTCTGGGGAGGCGGGCAAGGCGCTTGTCTGCCCCAGGTATCTGGGTTCTGCTGGCTTGTCGGTATCGCTCATGGGCGCACCTGATGGCGCGGCTTGGCGCGCGGCGCAAGCGCCTGCGGCATTTACGAAGCCGATAGCAACGGTTACGCCCCATTTCATGGACACGCTTCAAACCACCCATTGGCTGGCGCAGCGGCTCGGGGATGACGATCTCGTGGTGCTCGACGCCTCGTCCCATCTGCCGGGAGCCGGGCGCGATGCGCAGGCGGAATATGCCGATGCGCATATTCCCGGCGCGCGCTTTCTGGACCTGAAGACGCTGGTAAATCCGGAAAGCGAGGTGCCTTCGGCCTACCCCACCCGATCGCAATTCGATGCGCGGATGCGGGAACTGGGCGTGCAAGGGGCGGATACGATCGTCCTTTACGACAACAGCGCGATGCGCACATCGGCGCGGGCGTGGTTCCTGTTCCGCCTCTACGGTGTGAAGACGGCGATACTGGATGGCGGCTTGCCGAAGTGGATTGCGGAAGGGCGACCGGCCGAGACAGGGACCGTGCCAATCGAGGAAAGCGACTTCATCTCGTCAGGCGGCGAAGGGGAAATCCGCACCAAGGCGGACATGCTCGGCAATTGCGACGCCGGCGGCGAACAGGTGGTCGATGCCCGCGACGCGGGGCGCTTTACCGGCGAAGTGCCCGACACCGTGCACAACCTGCCCGGCGGCCACATCCCCGGCGCGCGCAACCTCTTCTTCGCAGACCTGCTGGCCGAAGACGGGACTTTCCTGCCGCCCGAACAACTCGCCGAGGCCTTCCGCAAGGCCGGGCTCGATCCGGACAAGCCCCTGGTCGCCAGTTGCGGCGGCGGCGTAACGGCCTCGGTGGTGCTGCTTGCGCATTACCTGATCGGGCACGAGCACGGCGCACTGTACGATGGAAGCTGGAGCGAGTGGGGCGCAGACCCCGCCACGCCCAAGGAAACCGGCCCCGCGGCATGACAGACAAGCCCACCAAACCCGCCACCCGCGTTGTCGAAGCCGGGCGCAAGCGCGAGTGGACCAGCGTTCCCGGCGGCAAGGGCGCCGTGGTCAATCCGCCGGTCTGGCGGGCCAGCACGCATCTCTACGAAGACATCGCCGATCTTGCCGGGGGCCGCCCGAACGAGGACGGTCATTTCTACTACGGCCGGCGCGGCGGACCGACCCAATGGGCGCTGGCAGACGCGCTCACGTCGCTTGAGCCGGGCGCGGACGGCACAGAGCTGTTTCCCAGCGGGGTCGCGGCCATTGCCTGCACCTTGCTGGCCGTTCTGCGTCCCGGCGACGAACTGCTGGTAACCGACAATGCCTACGAGCCGACGCGCAACATCGCGCTCTCCATGCTCAGGCAATTCGGCATAACGGCGAGGCCCTTCGACCCCCTCGCTCCCGATGGCCTTGCCAATGCCATCACCGATGCAACCAAGGCGGTAATCCTGGAGAGTCCCGGCAGCCTGACCATGGAAGTCTGCGATATTCCGGCGCTCGCGAGCCTCGCCCGCGAGCGCGGCATTCTCTCCATCATCGACAACACATGGGCGACGCCGCTGGGCTTCCCGGCCCTGACACACGGCTGCGATGTATCGGTGATGAGCCTTACCAAGCACGTGGGCGGTCATTCCGACGTGATGATGGGCAGCGCCAGTGCGGCGAAGCCAGTGATCAAACGCATCCGGCGCCAGGCCCAGTTCATGGGGCAGGTCGTCTCTCCCGACGATGCCTCCCTCGCGCTGCGCGGCCTGCGTTCTATGCAGGTCCGGCTCGAACGATCGACACAGACCGCGCTGGACGTGGCGCGGTGGCTGGACGAACGCCCCGAAGTGTCGGCCGTCCTGTGTCCGATGCTGCCGGGCGCACCGGGGCATGATCTGTGGCAGCGCGATTTTTCCGGCGGCTGCGGCCTTTTCAGCTTCGTTCTTTCCGATGGCTTCGATGTTGATGCCCGCGCACGGCTGATCGATGCGCTGGATCTGTTCGGCATCGGCTTCAGCTGGGGCGGTTTCGAGAGCCTTGCCATACCCTTCGATCCCGCGCCCGTTCATAAGCTGCGCCCTTGGCCTCCGGGGATCGATACCGGCAGCGGACTTGGCGTGCGCCTCTCCATCGGGCTAGAAGATGCAGAAGACCTGATTGCCGATCTTGCTGGCGGCCTTGATGCGATGGGAGCGAAATGACCGGACCTGCAACCCTGCCGGATTCGGCCACGGCCGTTGAAAATGCGATATCGTCACGCTCGGGCGAAGCCGTGCCGCTGCGCGATCCGGAGACGGGCCAACCGCTGCTCGATCCCGAGACCGGAGAACCGCTGATGGGCATTCCCAATCCCGGTGAAGCAGTGCCGGTCCTTGACCCCGAAACCGGCGAGCGGATGTTGGACCCGGACACGGGCGAACCCCTGCTGGCCATTCCCGAGGCGGTGCCGACGCCCGAACCCACGCCGGAAGCCGTCACCGCGATCGGGACGACGGAAGAAGTGCGCGACGCGGTGAGCGAGCGCAGCGAAACCGTCGGCGGCATTCTCGACGGTCTCGACTCCGCGGCCCTGCAAATCGGATCGATCCGCTTTTCCATGCTGGACGCGCTGTTGGCGGTTCTGGTGATCCTGCTGGTAATCCTGCTCGCCTGGGGCGTCACGCGGCTGATCCGCTTTGCCCTGAAGCGCATCACCCGCCTGGACGGGTCGCAGCGCCTGCTGGCGGAGAAGATTTCCACCATCCTGGTCTGGGCCGTGGCGTTCCTGATCGGCATCGACATGCTCGGTATCGACCTTACCGCGCTCGCGGTGTTCTCCGGCGCTTTCGGCCTGGCTATCGGTTTCGGCCTGCAGAAAACCTTCGGTAACCTGATCGCCGGCATCATCCTGCTGATGGACAAGTCGATCAAGCCCGGGGACGTGATCTCGGTCGCGGACACCGCGGGGAACGAGGGATTCGGCCAGATCCGCAAGATCGGTATCCGGGCGATCTCCGTCGTGACGCGGGACCAGACCGAATACCTGATCCCGAACGAGAACCTGATGATCAACCAGGTGGTCAACTGGTCCTACAGTTCGCGTGAAGTGCGGGTGAAAGCCGCTGTGGGGGTATCCTACAGCAGCGACATCGACCTGGTGATGGAGCTGCTCTACAAGGCTGTCGAGGAAACACCTCGTATCCTCAAGACACCGAAGCCACGGGTGAACATCATGGCTTTCGGCAACAGTTCGGTGGATTTCGAAGTGCGCTTCTGGATCACCGATCCCGAAGGCGGCCTAGCGAACATCCGTTCGGACGTTTACCAGCGAATCTGGCAGCTTTTCCATGAAAACGACGTGGAAATTCCGTTTCCCCAGCGCGATCTTAACTTGCGCGGCAACGAGGAATTCAATCAGCTCGTGGCAGCGATCGGCCAGCGCCTCGAAAACAATTCCACGAAAAGCTGACCTGAGCCGACGAGGCTGTTTCAAGCCCCTGACACACCGTGGTAATGCCCACGCCAGAATAAAGGGCCATGACACAGACACTGGGTATCATTACCGCCTTCGGGGCCGTTGCAGTGCTGGCTTGGCTGGCCGTGCTCTTATACCCTCGCCTGATACCCTCTGCCGCGCCCCTTGCCGGGGAAAATCGCGTGCGCCCCGCTATCCTGTTCATCGTCGCGGCAGCCCTGGCCTTTGGCATCGCCATGACGGTCGGCGCGGGCGGGCCGCTTGCCGGTGACGATCCGATCTCGCTGACCCTGGCGCAGGTCGCCATCTATACGCCTTTCATCGCCCTGGCCGGATTCTTGCGCACGCGCGCCGCCCTGCTGGTCCCGCAACGCAACACGCTGCGGTCCGTCGCCATCGGGATCGGCATTACCGTTCTCGCGCTTGCCGCGTATTACTCATCCACCGATGGATGGAAGCACGTGCCACTGCTGGGAGACGCTCTGCTGAGCGGGAATGCGGCGGCGATTGCCTTGCGTTCCACCCTGCGCTGCCTCGTTGTCAGCATGTTCCTCGCGGTTTTCTCGGCCGCATGGTCCATGCGCGCAGTCCTCTTGATCGGGGCCGTGGCCATCGCGCTTACGCAGGTTCCCTCGCTTCTGGCAGAAGGTTTCTCCGCCGCCTGGCTCGGTGTACTTATTGCTCATGTCGCGCTGGTAACAGGCCTGCTCTCGGCCATTCTCGCCACCCGCAACATCGTGTGGTTCTGGCCGGTCCTGGCAGGCCTGAACCTGCTGTTGTTCTCTCTTCCCTAAAGCTGACCTACAGCCCTGCCAAACCTTTCTCACTGGCAGTCTGGCAGCAGCGGGCGCAGTTAGGCCCGCATGGAAAAAGGGAAAATCTTTCTCGTCGGCGCAGGTCCGGGCGATCCGGACTTGCTAACGCTGCGCGCCGCGCGCCTGATCGAGAATGCCTCGCTGATCGTCCACGACGGGCTGGTGGACCGCGCCATCCTTGCCATGGCCCGCGCCGACGCGCGGCTGGTTTCCGTCGCCAAGCAGCGTTCGAAACACACCTTGCCCCAGGAAGACATCAACGCGCTGCTGGTGCGCGAGGCGCTGGCCGGGCGCGACGTGGTGCGCCTGAAAGGCGGCGATCCCTTCGTGTTCGGGCGCGGCGGCGAGGAAATGGAAGCGGCACAGGCGGCGGGCGTTGTCGTCGAGGTCGTGCCCGGTATTTCCGCCGCGAACGGCGCGGCAGCGGCCAGCGGCATCGCCCTCACCCACCGCGAGGATGCGAGCATCGTCAGTTTCGTCGCCGGCCAGTGCAAGGGGCTTTCAGAGCAGGACTGGGCCGGACTTGCCGGCAAGGGCCGCACGCTGGTGATTTACATGGGCGTAAAAACCGCGCCGCAGATTGCCGAGAAGCTGATGGAGGACGGCCTCGCGCCCGACATGCCCGTCGCCGTGATCGAAAAGGCCTGCCGCACCGACATGCGCGTGCTGCGCGGGCCGCTGGCAGGATTGCCCGACCTCGTGACGCGAGAAGCTGTGCAGAGTCCTGCCCTCATCGTGATCGGCCATGTCACCGCGCGCGCCGATGCCGCGCTTGTTCAATTCGCAGAGGAAGCTGCATCGTGAAAATCCTGACAGGAAACGACCTGAAAACCGGCGCTGTCGTGTGGTGGGATGGCCAGGGATGGTCGATCCACATTACCGAGGCCGTCGACGCGGGCGAGAATGCCGAGAGCATCATCGCCACTGAAAGCGCCGCGCGCCGCGTGAACGCCGCCTACGCCATCGATGCCGAGCAGACCGAAGACGGTCCGCGCCCGGCGCATATCAAGGACCGGGTGCGCGCACTCGGCCCGACCGTTCGCCCCGATCTCGCCGTGCCAGCGGTAGAGCGCGTGGGCTGGGACTGGGTGATCTGACATGTACCAGTATGACAAGTACGACCAGGCGATGGTCGATGCCCGAGTGGAAGAATTCCGCGACCAGGCCCGTCGCCGCCTCGAAGGCAAGCTGACTGAAGACCAGTTCAAGCCGCTCCGGCTGCAGAACGGTCTCTACCTGCAATTGCACGCCTACATGCTGCGCGTCGCCGTGCCCTATGGCACGCTGAACAGCCGGCAGATGCATGCGCTGGCCGACATCGCGGACAAGTATGACCGCGGCTATGGCCACTTCACCACCCGGCAGAACATTCAGTACAACTGGATCAAGCTGGAAGACGCGGCCGATATCCTGGCCGATCTCGCCAAGGTCGAAATGCACGCCATCCAGACGAGCGGCAACTGCATCCGCAACATCAGTTCCGACCAGTACGCCGGTGCTGCCGCAGACGAGGTGGTGGACCCGCGCCCCTACGCCGAACTGCTGCGCCAGTGGTCCAGCTTTCACCCCGAATTCGCTGCCCTTCCCCGCAAGTTCAAGATCTGCGTGATCGCGTCCGAGAAGGACCGTGCGGCCATGCGCCTGCACGATATCGGCATCAACATCGCCAAGAATGACGAGGGTACGCTGGGCGCTGTGTTCTACGTCGGTGGCGGCATGGGCCGCACGCCGATGATCGCGCCGTGCATCCGCGAATTCGTGCCGCTGGACCAGATGGTGACCTATTCGGAGGCCTGCCTGCGCGTCTACAACCGCCACGGCCGCCGCGACAACAAGTACAAGGCGCGCATCAAGATCCTCGTCCACGAAATGGGCGCAGAGGAATATGCCCGCCAGGTGGAAGAGGAATTCGCCCACCTGCTTGAACAAGGTATCGAACCGCCGTTCGCCGAACTCGAACGCATCCGCAGCTTTTTCCAGCCGCCCGAATTCGCCGTCGGCCTGCCGGAAAAGGCGGACCGTTCGGACCCCGATTTCGCCCTTTGGATCGATCGCAACTGCTCGCCTCACAAGGTGCCGGGCTATGTCTCCGCCGCTATCAGCCTGAAGCCCGTCGGCGGCATTCCCGGCGATGCCACGGCAGAGCAGATGCACCTGATGGCCGAACTGGCGAAGGAATACAGCTTCGACGAGTGCCGCGTGACCCACGCGCAGAACATCATCCTGCCGCATGTCGAGATCGGGCGCCTGCACGAACTCTGGCAGAAGCTGGACGAGGCGGGCCTCGGCACCGCCAATCTCGACCAGGTGGGCGACATCATCGCCTGCCCCGGCCTCGACTATTGCAGCCTCGCCAATGCGCGTTCCATTCCCGTTTCGCAGAAGATTTCCGAACGCTTCGCGCAGAACGGCAAGGGCGAACTGCTGGGCGAGCTGAAGCTGAAGATCTCGGGCTGCATCAACGCCTGCGGACACCACCACGCAGGCCACATCGGCATCCTCGGCGTCGACCGGAAGGGCACCGAGAATTACCAGTTGCTGCTTGGCGGTAGCGAGGCGGAGGACGTCTCTCTCGCCAAGATCACCGGCCCCGGCTTCAACGAAGCGGGCATTGTCGACGCCGTGGAAACCGTGGCCGATCTCTACCTCGAGAAGCGGCAGGACGGGGAACGCTTCCTCGATACCTATCGCCGCCTCGGCATGGATGCATTCAAGGAGGCGCTTTATGGCTGATGTAGACCTCGGAACGGGCCGCGACGACGTGCAACTGCGTTTCCGCGAGGACGAGCAGGCCGATATCGCTGCCGTGACGGTGGATTCGTTCCTCGATCAGTCCGATGCCGATGCCGTACGCATCGAGCCGGGCGACGACGCGCGCGACCTCTTGCCGCACCTCTCTCGCCTACGCCTGGTGGAAGTGAACTTCCCCAGCCACACGGATGGTCGCGGCTGTTCGTCCGCGCGCCTGCTTCGCGAACATGGCTATAGCAACGAACTGCGCGCCGTGGGTGACGTGCTGGTGGACCAGCTGCGCTACCTGCGCCGCTGCGGTTTCGATGCTTTCGCACCGGACCAGTGGCTTGACGAGGAAGACGCCAAGGCCGCACTCGCCCGCTACGATCACGTATACCAGGCCGCGGCAGACGAAGCCGTGCCGATCTGGAGCCTGCGGCATGGGTGAACCCGCCCGCCAGATTGACCGGATCGACACCGCGCCTGCCTTCACGCAGGCGGATGCCGATGCGCTGAATGCCCGCTTCGCCGGTGTGCCGACGCCAGAGATGCTGCGCACGCTTCTGGCCGAGGATACGCTCGGCCGCGTCGGTGTGGTCTCCAGTTTCGGCACGGAAGCGATCGTCCTGCTGCACCTGGTCGCGCAAGCGAACAAGGACGTGCCGATCATCTTCGTCGACACGCTCAAGATGTTCGACGAGACACTGGCCTACCGCGAGCAGGTGATTGACCTGCTCGGCTTCACCAACGCCAGCGTCGTGAAGCCCGATCCGGCCAAGCTGCTGGAAAAGGACGAGACCGGCATGCGTTGGTCCTACGATCCCGACGGCTGCTGCGAGATCCGCAAGGTTGAGCCGATGGCGCGTGCCAAGGCCAGCCTCGATGCGTGGATTTCAGGGCGCAAGGCCTTCCAGTCGCAGACACGCCAGAACCTGCCGCTGTTCGAAGTGGAAGACGGGCGCATGAAAGTGAACCCTCTCGGCGAATGGACGAAGGAAGATCTCGACGCCTATTTCGAGGAGCACGACCTGCCGCGCCACCCGCTGGAGGCGCTGGGTTATTTGTCGGTCGGCTGCTCGCCTTGCACCAGCACCGTCGCTCCGGGCGAGGATCCGCGTGCCGGGCGCTGGCGCGGCTGGGACAAGACCGAGTGCGGTATTCACTCGACGAAGGTGCCCAAGAGCGACGACGGCGACCTCCCGCCGGGTTACGAGCCCTTCCTTTAGGCGCGGCGCAGCAGGCCGTAGGCGACGAGCGAACCGATCACATCGTCCAGTTCCTCGCTGTCTTCGACGGTGAAATCGGACTTCGCGACCGACCCGGCCGCAATCCGTTCCTGCAATTGCGTCGCCAGTGCGTCCGATAGCGGAAGGCTGGCCCCCGGCAGAACGATCTGCCTGCCCTCGCCGCCATCATCGCCTGATTCCTCGAACGAATAGAGGATGTGTTCGCGCACGGTAAACCTGTCATCCGCGCCGATGGGTACGCACAGCGCGTTCAGGCCGCCACGCACCCGCCCACCCTGCGAGCGGACGAAGTTGCCGGAAAAGGCCGAATGCGTCGCATCAAAGCTGGCGGTATCCGCAATCGCCTGCGCCAGCCGACGGAACGTTGCAGCATGGTCCGCTCGGTTGCCTTCATCGAAGTAGAGATCGCGCGGCAGGGAGCCCCGCATCTCCGGTATGCGCAGGCTCGCCTCCGCCACCGCTTCCAGCATGAAATCGGCCCAGGTCTGTACCAGGATGCCCACGGTGATGTGCAGGCTGGGCCTTTCGCCGTGGGTCAGCGCCCGGTGCGCGGTGCCGCGCGGCACGTATAGGCATTGCCCCGTTTCCAGCACGAACCGATCCTTCAGTTCGCCCGGATCGTCGTGGCCGCTGCGGAAGCCTTCGCCACGGTAGGGCAGCGTTTCCCGGTCGCCGTAGATCTCCCAGTCCTTCGCGCCCGCGACCTGCAGGACGAAGACGTCGTGATCGTCATAGTGGATGCCGAAGCCGTGTTCGCCCGGCGGCGTCATGTAGATATTGGTCTGCGTGCGCGCACCGAACACGCGCTGGAGCGACAGGCAGAAGTCGTAGAGCTTTCCGTCGGCGAAATGGAGCTGCGGCAGGATGATCGTCGCCCCGTCGCGGAAACCGTCCAGCACTGCGCCCCGATCGACCGCGCCATTGGCAAAGGTGAATTCGGAATGCGGTATACCCCTGCCCGATTTCGCCATGTTGATGGCTTTTGCGGGCAATTCGCTGTCGGCGATGATCTCGTCGATGCGGTCGATGCTCAGCAAGTCGCAGATCTCCGGCTTGACCTGCTGGCTATGGAAATAGCGCTTTTCGTAGTGGTCGCGGAAGAACTGCTCCGGCGAGAGCGGTGCCGTCAGCATCCGCAGGGCTTCGCTGGAAGAGCGGCTGGTCAATTCGTTTTTCATCGCCTGTCGATACGACAACGGGGCCAGGAATAACCGGCCCCGTGGTCATGAACTCCCGTCAGATCCGGTCCTGCCTGCCTAATATCCGCGCCCGTTGCCTACGGGATCGTTCGGGTCGGAATCGGTGAAACCGCTCTCGCGGCCTCGACCGCTACCGATGGCATCCGCGTTCGAACCGGTGTCGGAATCCGTGATGCCGGTATTCGCCCGACCGCGCCCGTTGCCCACGGGATCGCGGTTGGCGCCGACATCGGAATCGGTGACCCCGCTGCGGCTTCCGCGGCCGTTCCCGACAGAGTCGCTCGGATCGGAATCGGTCACACCGCTGCCCCGCCCGTTGCCCACGGAATCGCTGGGATCGGAATCGGTCAGGCCGCTCTTGTTGCTGCCGCGCCCGTACTGGGCCGGATCAGCACTCGATCCGGAATCGCCGTCGGTCAATCCGGTGCGGCCATGGCCAGCCTGATCGTTCGGATCGCTGTCCGTATAGCCGGTGCTGCCGTAATTCACATCGTCGCTGGGATCGCTGTCCGTCCGACCTGTGCGCTGCGCCGCTGCGGGCGAACTGATCATGGTGGCGGCGACGCCGCCGCTCACCAATGCCACGAAAGAACGGCGTGACACGGGTTTCACCCTTCTTGCCATATGATTTCCCCCACATTTCCCCGAAACGGGGACAATCCCGACTTGTACTACCGCGTGAGAGTAACCGGCATGTAAATATTCGCAAGTGCCCGGTCGGACCTTACAGACAATTTCATATCCAGCCGTTCTGGCGATACCAGCGCGCCGTTTCGGCAAGTCCCTGCCGAGTATCGACCTGCGGTGTCCACAAATTGGCGGGCACGGCCTTGTCCGCGCTGCTGGTCCAGTCGGGATGGGCCATGTAGCTGGCACGGTCGGGCGTAAGCTTGGCCTTTGCCCCTCGCAACAACCGGTCCACCTTCGCAGCGCCCATCAGCACGGAGCGTGGGACATTCGGTGCCCACACCCGCTTGCCCATTGCCGCACCGATCGCCTTGGCCATTTCGGTATGGCTCCAGCCACCCTGTCTTCCGTCGTCGGGTTCCAGTACGGGGGGCTGGCTATCGGCTCCCGTCCCGGCTGAAATCAGCAACAACCGCGCAAGATCGCTCACGTGGATAAGGGATGCCCGCCCCTGTGGTGGCATGGGCACGACACCCCACTTTGCGGCCCTGAAGACATCGAGGATTTCGGTGTCCCTCGGGCCGTAGACGGCGGGAGGACGCACTATCGTCCAGTCGAGGCCGCTGCCCTCCACCACTTGTTCGGCCCCGTGCTTCGACTTGCCATACAGCGAAAGGCCAGGCTCCCGCGCGGCAAGGGAGGAAACGTGAACCAAGCGGCGCACGCCCTGCGCCTGCATCACGGCCACGACATTGCCGGTACCGGTCACGTTGCCTTCGACAAAACCGGCGGCGTCGGGCGCATTGACGACACCTGCGATATGGATGACGGCGTCGACATCGCGGACAAGGCTCGCCAGCGCATCGGCGTTCGACAAATCGCCCTTGACCCACGTTACACCTGCCCGATCCGCTTGGTCGCGGCGCGTGAGTGCCTTTATGGGAACGCCTCGCCCGGTTGCCTCATCCAGAACGGCCTGGCCGACAAAGCCCGTGCCGCCGGTGATCGCGATGGTCACAACAGGACGAGGTGATCCCGGTGGATCACAGCCGAGCGCGGCGTATGGCCGAGGATATCCTCGTGCTCCTCGCTGGAATGGCCGCGGATCGCCACGACATCGGACCAGTCGTATTCCACCACGCCCTTCGCAATCATGCGGCGGTTCTCGTCATAGACAGGCAGGATGTCGCCGCGTTCGAACTCGCCTTCGACTTTCAGGATACCTGCGGCAAGAACGCTCTTGCCATTGCTGAGTGCTTCGACGCAACCATCGTCCACGGTGAGCGCGCCGTTGAAACGCATCCGTCCGCCGATCCACGCACGGCGGCCGGTGTCCTCGCGCTTGGGCAGGAACAGGGTGCCCGTCTGCCCGGCCAGCGCGCGGCCCATCGGCATTTCGTGCTGCCCGTCCATGATGGCGAGCGCAATGCCGGCGCGCTCCGCGATTTCGGCGGCCAGCAGCTTTGCTGTCATGCCGCCCGATCCCAGGCCGGAACCGGAGCCGCCATCGGCCATGGCATGGATCTCGTCGGTCACGCCGCGCACTTCCTCCAGCCGGTTGGCTTCGGGATCGTCGGGGTGGCGATCATAAAGGCCATCAACGTCTGTCAGCAGGATCACGCCGTCGGCGTCGCAGGCCTGCGCCACGCGGGCGGCGAGGCGATCGTTGTCGCCAAAGCGGATTTCGCCGGTGGAGATCGTGTCGTTCTCGTTCACGACCGGCACCACGCCCGATTTCAGCAGGCGGCGCAGCGTGGCGGAGATGTTGAGATAGCGGCGGCGATGCTCGAAATCATCCAGCGTCAGCAGCAGCTGCGCGGCGACCATGCGCCGTTCGGTCAGGAGGCTGGACCATGTGGACGCGAGCGAAATCTGGCCCACGGAAGCGGAAGCCTGTGCTTCGGCCAGCGTGCGCCTGCCGCCGTGGGTGAAGCCCAGCTGCTTGGCACCGATGGCAATCGCGCCGGAACTGACCACCACCACTTCCTGACCACGCTCCTGCGCGGTCACGATTTCATTGACGACGGTGCGCAGCCATTCCACGCGCACCTGCCCGGCGCCGTCCACCAGCAGGGCGCTGCCGATCTTGATCACAAGTCGGCGGCATTTTTCAGGATCGCGAAAGTCGTCGAGTGTTTCGATAGGCATGCGCGGGGAAATAGGGGCTGGCCTGCCTCATTTCCAGCAAAGTTTCGAAATTGGTCCCTAGATGGGCGACCAGGGTTTCTCTTCCTCTGGCTGTTCGCCTTCCGCTTCGACGGTTCCGGGCTGTTCGGTGGAGGTGCGAGAGGGAAGGTAGCCCAGCACCGCATCGAGCAATTCGTTAATGCCGTCGCCAGTTGCGCCTGAGACCGGGAAAACCTCGTCCGCGCCCGCTTCGATCAGTTCTGCGGCAAAGCCCTTGGCCAGTTCGGCATCGGCCAGGTCGATCTTGTTCAGCGCGACGATCCGCGGCTTGTCCTCAAGGCCCGCGCCATAGGCTTCCAGCTCGTTCTCGACGATGCGCATGGCCGTTGCCGGGTCTTCATGACTGATGTCGATCAGGTGGATCAGCACCCGGCACCGCTCGATATGGCCGAGGAACCTGTCACCGATTCCAGCGCCCTCGGCCGCGCCCTCGATCAGGCCGGGAATGTCGGCAAGCACGAATTCGCGGCCCTTGTGGCGGACCACGCCCAGCTTCGGGATCAGCGTGGTGAAAGCATAGTCGCCCACCTTGGCCCGTGCATTGGACACCGCGTTGATGAAAGTGCTCTTGCCCGCATTGGGCAGGCCGACAAGGCCCACGTCCGCCAGCAGTTTCAGCCGCAGCCAAACCCACATTTCCTGTCCCGGGATACCGGGCTGGTGCTGGCGCGGGGCGCGATTGGTGCTGGTCTTGTAACTGGCATTGCCGCGACCGCCCATGCCGCCTTCCAGCAGCACGACGCGCTGGCCTTCCTCGGTGAAATCGGCGAGCACCTCTTCCTTGTCCTCGCTCAGCACCTGGGTGCCGACCGGAACCTCGATCACGAGATCTTCCGCGCCTGCGCCCGTCCGGTCCTTGCCCATGCCGTGGCCACCGCGCTTCGCCTTGAAGTGCTGGTTGTAGCGGAAATCGATAAGGGTGTTGAGGCCCGGCACGGCTTCGAGCACGACGTCCCCGCCCTTGCCGCCGTTGCCGCCGTCGGGGCCGCCGAACTCGATATACTTCTCGCGCCGGAAGCTGACGGCACCGGGGCCGCCCGCGCCGGATTTGAGATAGATCTTGGCCTGGTCGAGAAAATGCATGGCGCGCCTTTATGCGCTTTTGGGCGATTTCACCACCCGCTAAACGGTCATCGCTCAGCAGAGGGTACTGGTGGAGCCGAGCGGGATCGAACCGCTGACCTCGTCATTGCGAACGACGCGCTCTCCCAACTGAGCTACGGCCCCGTTCCAGTCTCGCCTCGCCAGCCGGGCTTCCCCCGTGCTGGAGCGGAAGCGCATTTAGCGGCTCGCAGGCGGCCATGGAAGGGGGAATTTCTTCCCCCTGACCACGTTACTGGTCGGCGTCGCTCGGTATCGGCTGCACGACAGGCGTACTGGCTGCCGTATCGTCGACATTGATCACCGGGATAAGGGCGCCTGTCTCGCTATCGGGCACGGCCACAGTGTCTTCCGGAACGTAGCCCTGCACGGCCACGCCGGCGGCGCGCTGCTGCGAGGGGGTTCCATACAGTGCCACCCATCCCGGCTGCGAGGCACCGTAGCGTTGGCCGTAGCGCTGGTCCCACTCGTTCGATGCCATCTCGTAGGCCTCGTAAGCCGAATAGAACTGCTCGAACGCCATTTCATAGCGCTGCAGGCCGCTGATCGCGAACGTTGCAAAATCGGCAGGCCGGCTGGCCAGGTAATCGTTCGCCACGGCTAGCGCCGTAGTACAGAAATGCGAGCGTGCAGGCGGGGATGCGAAATAGTTGTAGAGGCTGGTGGAATGCGTTTCCCGCAGCCGGATCGCCGTGCGCCGGACGTTGCTGCGCGCCGTCGATTCACCCTGGTTGGCAAGAGTGTCTCGCGCGATGTCCTGAAACCGTGTTTCCAGCGCGGCATTCGCCGAATCCAGCGCGGTATCTTCTGCCCGCAGCATTTGACCGTAAGCCTCCAGGATCGGCGCATGGGCGTCTCTCATGCAATTGAGCGCGGCCACGTTCCAGCCGGAACGGAAATGCCAGATGGCCTCGTTCGTCTCCAGCCCGGTGTTGATCGTCTGGCGCGTGCCGAATGCATCCTTCTCCGGAATTTCCATCCGGTAGGCCGCCTGGGGGGGCGGCACGGGGCGATAGGGAATGGCTTCCACGACCGGCGGCGGCGGAGGGGGCGGAGGGGGCGGCGGCGGAGGCGGTGGAGGTGTTGCGCAGGCGGCCAGGAGCGCAATGCCGGTAGCAGCTGCAATCGCGCGGATCGTCAATGGGGCTCTTGTCATGATATTAGGCTAAATCCCTCTCGCGCCACGGTTGTTCCACCGCAGGCATGGTTAATTGCGGACCACTTTAGCGAGGCAGGAAGGCAAAGAAAATGCCCGGAGCGCACTATTGCACTCCGGGCATCCCGTTTCCGATTCAGCCTGCCGCAACAGGCTTGAAACTTGCAGTCCTATTCGCGTGCGGCACCCATGAAGCGCAGCAGGAAGAGGAACATGTTGATGAAGTCGAGATACAGGCTCAGCGCGCCCAGGATCACCATTTTGCCCAGCGGATAGGCCGCAGCGGCAGAAGGGTTGCTCATCTTGAGCTGCGAGATGGCGATGTATTCATGCTTCAGGCGCTGCGTATCGTAGGCAGTCAGACCCGCGAAGATCAGCACGCCGAGCGCCGAGATCGCCAATTCAAGACCGGGCGAGCCGATCAGGAACGCGTTCAGCAGCGAAGCGATGATCAGGCCGATCACGCCCATGATGAGGAACGATCCCCAGCCCGAAATATCCTTCTGCGTGGTGTAGCCGAACAGGCTGAGACCAGCGAAGGCACCTGCCGTTGCAAGGAACGTCAGCGCGATCGAGGCACCGGTGTAGACAAGGAAGATCGTCGACAGCGACAGACCCATCAGCACCGCGAAGCCCCAGAACATCGCCTGAAGCGTGCCGGTGGAGAACTTGTCACGGCCGAAGCTCATCGCAAAGACGATCGCCAGCGGCGAAAGCGCAACCAGCCACATCAGCGGCCCCTGCGCAAACTGCACCGCGAGGCCGCTCTGCGCGGTCAGCAGGGCGACGATGCCGGTCAGCAGCACGCCCGATGCCATGTAGTTGTAGATCGAGAGCATGTGCTTGCGCAGGCCTGCGTCGAAGGTCGTACGGCCAGCGACATCACCCGTCTGGCTCGGCGACGCACCGAAACCCTGGCGGGTCGTACGGTTGTCGTTCCAATTTGCCATGTTTTCCAAAACTCCTTTGGCCCGGCCTCACAAAGCGGACCGGATTGAGCATAATATCGGCATAATGCGAGCGATTTTCAAGGAAAACCGGACGCCGATCCGGTCACCTCTCGTTAACCGTGAAAGTGGCTCAATCGCGGGCTTCGCGCGACATTTCCACACTGCGATCGCGGGCCGCGCGCAGACACTTGGTCATGAGCTGGATCATCGCCTGGTCCTCGTCCAGCACGTCCAGCCCCTTGCGTGTTACGCCGCCCGGGCTGGCGACCATGTCGGCCAGCTTGCCCGGATCGTGCTCGGACTGCGATGCGAGGGCGGATGCACCTTCGGTCATGGCGATGGAAAGGTCCGTCGCCTGCTTCTCGTCCAGCCCGAGGCGCACAGCGGCGACCTTCAGCGCGTCGATGAAGCGATAGACGAAGCCCGGTCCGCTACCGGCAAGCGCGGTGACGAGGTCGAACTTGTCCTCGCCCACCCAGCTTGGTGTGCCGAGGTGCGCCATGAACTGGTGCAGCGTGTCGCGGCCCGCATCGTCGAGGCCGTGTTCCGCCAGCGCGACGGGAGCCTTGCCGAGGGACACTGCGAGATTGGGCATGACCCGCACGACGGAGCCTGCATCCGGGAAGTTCTTGGCCAGCGTATCGAGCTGGACACCGGCGAGGATGGAAAGGATCGTGGTTTGCGGCCCGACGAGCTCTTGCAGTTGCGGCGCGACATCGGCGAGCATCTGCGGTTTGACGCCGAGGAGGATGGCATCGAACTGGCCCTCCTCCGGCAATTCGCGCTGTACCGGAATGCCGCCGGGCAGTTCCTCGCGCATCGGGTCCATCACGGTGAAGGTCTTCGCGGGAACCCCGCCCTTCAACCAGCCTTCGAGCATTGCCCCGGCCATGTTGCCGCAGCCTACCATCAAAATCGATTCGTAAGTCATGGTGCAATCACTTGGCATGCCTGCCTGCGAAATCAAGCTTCGCCGGCGGCATCCACCAAAGCTGCGTCCAGCGCATCGCGCGGGCTCTTGTCCCCCCACAGCACGAACTGGAAGGCGGGGTAGAAGCGGTCGCACTCCGAAATCGCGGATTCCACCGCCATCTGCGCCATGTCGATGCTCAGCATTCCGTCGACGCCCAGCATAAGCCCGTGGCGGTAGATGATCATGCCCCCCTGCGACCACATGTCGAAATGACCGAGCCAGAGCTGTTCGTTGATGCGCGAAAGCAGCTCGTAGGCCTCGCGCTTCTTGCCATCGGGCACCCGGATCTCGGGCAGGCAGATGATTTGCAGAACCTTGTCTTCCGTCCGCCAGATGCCGCGCACCTGGTAGCTGGTCCAGGCTCCGGGGACTTCCCCCGTCACCTCTTCATCGCTGACCTGCTCGGTGGTCCACCCGTGCGCCTCGAACAGCGCGGCGAGCATCTCTACCGGGGCGGCGTCGTGAGTCTCCTCTATCATCTCACGGGTGGTCGTCATTGCGATGGGGCCTGCCGAAACGTCATGAGTTGCTTAATGCAGCGGCAACCAACCTCGGCGCAATCCGGGGTCCGAAAATCATCGGGCAAAACCCATCTCGCCTGTTGGCAAGATGTGAACAAGGCTCTGGACAACTTGGGCACAAGTCCCGCGATCAATCAGTCAATCGACTGAATTTCCTCGCCTTCTTCACTACTGAAACGGAAGCTGTCGACCCCTTCGGCGGCGAGCGCGCTCACCATCTCCTGCGCCGCGCGCGCACTGGGGTATGGCCCGGTGAGCAGGCGGTTCGTCTGCCCCCACGACGCGGTGAAGGGTTCGGCATCGTCCAGCAGGCCGCCGGAATTGCGCACGATGCGCCGCCAGTCGAAGCGGAAGGCGGAGGTATCCTGCCCGGTAGCAACCTGCACCCAGTGCCGCGCCGGATGTGCGGGCGGTGGCGGTTCGGCAGGCGCCGGACGTTCGCGCGGAGGCTCGATCGTGGTGATATCGACCGCGCCCGCCCGCGATGGGAGAGGGGCGTCTTCCAGAGTGAAATCTGCAAAGGCTTCTGCCAGGTCGACCGCCTCCGCTGGAGGTTCTGGCTGCGACTGCCGGGCCACTTGTTCGGCGAGTGCGGAGCGGGGGCTTGCAGTTTCAGTCAGCGAGAAAGAGGGTTGCGCTTCGCTTGCGGTAGCGGACTCCGGTTCCTGCTCCAGTGTAGCGACCACTTGCGGTTCGGCAGCGGTGGCAACAGGATTGGAGGCGGCAGGCGGCGCATTGTCGGCCAGCGCGGGAAGTTCCCCGGAAGCAGGAGATGCTGCCGGGGCCGTGCTTTGCGCTGCGAGGGCTTGCGCTGCGGGGCTTTGCGTCGACGGGCCAAGCGGTTCTCCGCTAGGGGCCAGGCGATCGCTGGGGCGCCTGCGAGATTGCGTAACCGGAGCGGCGTCATCGCCCTGCTGAGCGTAAGCGGCGATCTCGGCGCTATCGCGGCCGACTTCGTTCTCTGCGGGAAAACGACCGAGATTCGCGGCGGCCGCCTGCTGCGCGCGAGTCAGCCGCGGCATGTAACGAAGGTAGGGCGCGAGCCGCTGCGAAATACGCGGCGGCAGCATGGTTTCGGCAATCGCGATAGCCTCCTCGTCCCGGCCCCTGATCGCAAGGGCAAAGGCGCGGGCGCGGTAAGCTGCGCGGTCCTGCCGCTGCAGCAACGGCAACAGCGTCGCCTCCGACGCTTCTGCGTTGCCCGCAATGGCGTAGCTGAGAGCCAGTCGCCGCAGGACCTCCCCGTTCTCTTCCTGAGACAGCGCAAGGCGATATAGCCGTTGCGCGCGATCGTTTCTGCCGACGAGATCGTAGGCCAGACCGCGTTCGGCAGCATGCGGAGACATCGGCTCTCCGGCAGCTTCGGCATTGCGGAACAATTGCAGCGCCGTCACCGCTTCGCCGCGTCGCACGGCAACTAGCGCAAGGCCAACCAGTACGCGCCCGTCCTCCGGCGCGACAGCCTGCGCCCGCGCGAAGAACCCCAGCGCCGCGTCGACGTCGTCCAGTTGCAACGAGGCGCGTCCCGCCGCCACCAGCGCGGGCACGCTTTCCGGATTGCGCGAAAGCCGCCGCAGCGCGTCGTTCAGGTCCTCCGCCGCAGGATCGGGCAGGGCCTGGACGATGGCCTGCGCCTGCACCGGTGGCGCCGAGGCGATACCGGTGACAGCAGCAGCAGCGACGCTGGCTGCACAAAGGACGGGATTTCGGAAAGGCACGCGTTTCATTCGCCGCCCATTATACAGTCCTCGCTTAATGGTGCGAGAACAGTTCGACCGATTTCGAGCGCGGCTTACTGGTTGTTCTGCCGTCCGAGGAAGCGCGGAATGCGCATCGCACCGCCGCGATCGTCGTCATCGTCGTCCTCATCGTCCTCGGAATCGGGTGCCTGGCGCGAGAGATTGGCCATGCGTTCGAACAGCGTGCTGCCACCGGCCGCCGGCGCTGCATCCCTGCCCGAAGATGCCGGGGACGGCGCGGGCGCGTCTGCATCGCTCTTGCCAGCTTCCGCTGAACCACCAAGCATCCGTGCGCGACGACCGCCGTCTTGCGAGGCTACCGGATCGTCCGCTTCCGCAAGACGGCTGGCATCGAGCAGCAGTTCGTCCTGCCCGGTGTCGCTGTCGTCGGTTTCGTCGGTCAGGTCGAGTGCATCCTCGTCCTCAGCGGTAGCCGCTGGTTCGTCATGGGTCTTGCCGAAACCCTCTTCCTCGGCGATGCCATAGCCGGTGTCTTCTGCAGGCTTGGGCAGACCTTCGCCTTCGCCCTCACTTTCGTCCGAACCATAAGCTCCGGAAACCGTGGAAGACGCGTCACCGCCGTCATTTTCGGTTTCGTCGATCATCGCAAGATCGAGCGTGTCGTCATCGCCGCTACCTTCCGAGAAATCGTTACCCGTTTCCTCAGCGGCATTGTCGGCCGGGATCGCCAGGCCGGGCTTGCGCGGACCGCGAGCGGAAGACAGATCCAGCGGGCGCGCCGTATCGCGCCGCACTTCGCCGGTCTGCTCGATACCCGTGGCCACAACGGAAACGCGGATCTTGCCGTCGAGTTCGGGATTGAAGGCCGAACCCCAGATGATGTTCGCTTCCGGGTCCACCAGTTCGCGAATGTGGTTCGCAGCCTCGTCCACTTCCAGCAGCTTCATGTCCTCGCCGCCGATGATCGAGATGATCACGCCCTTGGCGCCCTGCATGGAAACGCCGTCCAGAAGCGGGTTGGCAATGGCATGTTCGGCGGCTTCCAGCGCGCGGTTTTCACCTTCGCCCTCGCCGGTGCCCATCATGGCCTTGCCCATTTCGCCCATGACGGAGCGCACGTCGGCAAAGTCGAGGTTGATGAGGCCCGGCATCACCATCAGGTCGGTGATGGAGCGAACGCCCTGCTGCAACACCTCGTCGGCAAGCTGGAACGCTTCCTTGAAGGTCGTTTCGGCCTTGGCCACCAGGAACAGGTTCTGGTTGGGAATGACGATCAGCGTGTCGACGTGCTTCTGCAGTTCCTCGATCCCGCTTTCGGCGGCCCGCATCCGGCGCGTGCCTTCGAACAGGAACGGCTTGGTCACGACGCCGACCGTCAGGATACCCTTGTCGCGCGCGATCTGCGCGATGACGGGGGCCGCACCGGTGCCGGTGCCGCCGCCCATGCCGGCGGCGATGAACACCATGTTCACGCCTTCCAGCGCGCGCTCGATTTCCTCGACCGTTTCCTCCGCCGCCGCGCGCCCGACTTCGGGACGCGAACCGGCACCCAGACCCTGCGTGATTTCCGGGCCGAGCTGGATGCGGTGCTCGGCCGAAGAGCTGTTGAGCGCCTGCGCATCGGTGTTGGAGACGATGAAGTCCACACCTTCGATCTCGGCCTCGATCATGTTGGCGATGGCATTGCCACCTGCACCGCCAACGCCGATCACCGTGATACGGGGGCGCAGTTCGTCAACTGAAGGCGGGCCAATATTGATGCTCATTATTTCGTCTCCTGGGCAGGTCTCGGATTTCTGCCATCCGTATCCTTGCCATAAAGGTTAATTCTAAAGGATGCTGTCGCCAGCACTATCCACAGTTTGAAACGTCGTTCAGAAATACTCTCGCATTGCGCTCCAGGCGCGCATCAGCGTGGTGAGCGGGCCATAGCTGCCTGTCGTGGTAAACCGTGATCCGATGGCGCGGATGTCCACCGGGTCCTCGGCAGCGTAGAGCACCAGCCCCACCAGCGTCGCGAAGCCGGGCGCACTATGCGCTTCGGGCAGTCCTTTCAAGGCCACCGGCCTGCCGATCCGCACCGGCACGCCCAGCACACCCTGGGCGTAGTCGGCAAGGCCCGCCAGTTCCGCGCCGCCACCGGTGATGACCACCTGCCGCGCACTGGAACCCGGCGCGCTGCCGGTGAAGCCCATGGAATCGAGCGCCTTGCCAACATCGCTCATCAGCATGTCGAGCTCGCCAGTGATGACGCCGATCAGGTCCGACCTCGGCACCTGCCCCGCTGAATCGCCCCCGCGCGCGACAGGTCGCGAGCCGTCTTCGGTGGGGGTGGCCACGGCGATCATCTCGCGGTGGTCCGTCGGGCTGGCGATGGCCGAGCCGCTGACGCACTTCAGCCGCTCCGCCTGGAAGCGGCGGATCGAGAAAGCGGAAGCGATGGCATCTGTAATGTCGTTGGAACCGCGCGGAATGGCAGTCAGGCCCACCAGCATCCCGCCCGCGTAGACCGAGACATTGGTAACTTCGCCGCCCAGTTCCACCATGGCCACGCCAAGGTCGCGCTCTTCGGCGGTGAGGCAGGCGTATCCCGTCGCCAGCGGCGATGCGACCACGCCTTCCACGTCGAGGTGCGCGTTCTGCACCGCTTCTGTCACGTTGCGCACCGGCGCCCCATCGGCCAGCATCACGTGCACGTCCACGCCCAGCCGTTCAGCATGAAGGCCCTTGGGATTGGAGACGCCATGCGCCCCGTCGAGGAAATAGCAGGCAGGCTGTGCGTGCAGCACGGTCCGGCCATCGGGCTGCAAAGCTTCGCGCGCGGCGACCAGCAGCGCCTCGATATCCTCTTCCTCGACGCGCCTGCCGCCGATGCCGATCTCTATCGGGCGGATTTCGCTGGCAAGGCCCGCGCCGGAGCATCCGATCCACACCGAATCGACGCTCGTCCCAGCGAGCTTTTCGGCCCTCTCCAGCGCATCGCGCACGGCGTAGGTCGCGGCGGCCATATCCACCACGTAGCCGCGCTTGATGCCCTGGCTGGCGCGGTGGCCGCTGCCCAGCACCTGCATCTCTCCGTCTTCCGTCAGCGCGGCGATCATGGCCGAGACGCTGAAGGACCCCACATTCACCGCGCCGAAGACGCGGGCAATTCGCTGGCTGGACGACATCAGGTTTCCTCCCCCCGTTCCTCGGCCTGCTGCTGCGCCTGCATGGACAATTCCTGCGCCTCCGAACGGCCCGGCACATGCATGTACATGCGCGGCGGGTTGCGCATGTCGAAACTCGCGACTTCGCCGCCGATCAGACGGTGCACGCCGTCGGCCTGGGCAAAGCTGATCAGGGCTGCGGCGGAACGATCCTCGCCTTGTGGCAGAGCCAGCCGCTGGCCGGTATCGAAGGTGAGGTTCCAGCGGCGGTTACCCACCCATTCGGCTCCCGTCACCTTGCCCTTGAGCGCCGGTGCTGCATCAAGCAGCGCGTCCAGCGCCTCGACCTGGCTTTGCGCTGCCGGCCCCTCGATCAGCAGGTATTCCGCCGCATCGCTGCGCGAAATCGGCTCCAGCTCGACGCCTGTCGGATCGATCAGCATCAGCCGGTCCGCCTTGCGCAGCACCGCGTGTGGCTGGCGTTCCACGATATCCACTTTCAGCACATCGGGAAGCTGGCGCGAGACGCGCGCATCTTCCACCCACGGCAATTGCAGCAGGTCCTCGCGCAGGCCGTCCATATCGACCCGCGTCATGGCAAGGTCGCGTTGGCCGAAGGCACGTTCGTGCACCAGCATTTCGTTCATCCGCCGGGTTCCCTGCACATTGACCGAACGCAGCTTGAAACCGGCGTTGCTGGCGACCTGTGCGAAACGATCCGCAGCCACAGTCGTCGCACCAGACACTTGCGCCAGCCAGCCAAGACCCAGCAGGGCCACGCCAAGGATCAGCACCGTGAACGTCTTCTGCAACTGCTCCTCTGTGAAAGGTAGCATTCCCAGCATCCGCCCGAGGATCGACTGTCCCTTGCGCCGGGCAGAACTCACCTTGCGGCTGGTGCCTTGCGCGCGGGCCTGGCGGCGCACGCCCTTGGTGTTGCGAGAATTAGTCCGCGCCATGGCCCAGTTTTCCTGATCGGCGCAGCGCGTCCTCCACGATCATCTCGCACAGGTCGGGATATTCGATGCCGCAGTATTTCGCCTGCTCGGGGACCAGGCTGAGCGGGGTCATGCCGGGCTGGGTGTTGGTTTCCAGCAGGAACAGGCCTTCCTCTCCGCGCTCGTCGTCCCAGCGGAAGTCGGAGCGCGAGACGCCCTCGCAGCCAAGCCGGCGATGCGCCTGCATCGCGTATTCGAGGCACAGGCGCTCGATTTCCGGCGGCAGGTCGGCAGGGAAGATGTGTTCGGTCCGCCCCTCTGTGTACTTGTTCTCGTAATCGTAGAACCCGCTCGCCACGATCAGTTCGGTAACGCCCAACGCGCGGGTGCCCGTGGGCGTATCGATCACGGCGGTGGTGAGTTCGCGCCCGCGGATGAACGGCTCTGCCAGAAGCGTGGCGAAATCCTGCCACGGCCCCTTGGCATCGCGGTTGATGGGATTGCCGCAATTGCTGTCTTCGGTGACGATGGCGACGCCGACGGAGGAGCCTTCGTTGACGGGCTTCAGCACATAGGGCCGCGCGATCGGATCGCCTTCGTACAGCTCCTCGGAACGCACCACGCGGCCGCCGGGCATGGGAATGCCGTGCGGCACCAGTGCGTGCTTGGTCAGTTCCTTGTCGATTGCGATGACGGACGTAGCAAGGCCGGCATGGGTATAGGGGATGCCCATCAGGTCCAGCATACCCTGCACCGTGCCGTCCTCTCCCGGCGCGCCGTGCAGCGCGTTGAACACCACGTCCGGCGCGGCCTCGGCGATCCTCGCGGCAACGTCGCGATCCATGTCCAGCCGGGTGACGCGGTAGCCCTTGCCTTCCAGCGCATCGGCCACGCCCTTGCCGGACGAGAGCGAAACTTCGCGCTCGTTGGCCCAGCCGCCCATCAGGACGAGGATGTGAAGGTCGGAGGGTAGCTTGGTCATGCTCTCAGGGCCGTCCCACCCGCTTGATTTCCCATTCCAGCGTCACGCCGGTTTTCTCCGCCACGCGGCGGCGCACTTCTTCGCCCAGCCCCTCGATATCGGTGCTGGTGGCATCGCCGGTGTTGATCAGGAAATTGGTGTGCTTCTCGCTCACCTGCGCGCCGCCCATGGTGAGGCCGCGGCACCCTGCCTCGTCCACCAGTTTCCAGGCGCTGGTGCCCGCAGGGTTCTTGAAGGTGGAGCCGCCCGTCTTGGTGCGCAGCGGCTGCGAATTCTCGCGCTCCTCGGCGATCCGGTCCATCTCGGCGCCGATCTTTTCGGGATCGCCCGGCTCGCCCTTGAACCGCGCGGCGACCACGATCGCCCCGTCGGGCAGGCGCGAGTGGCGGTAGGAGTATTCGAGGTCCGCCACCGGCAGCGTCACGAGTTCGCCGCCCGGCAGCACCACATCGCAATCGACGAGGATATCGGCCACCTCGCGCCCGTAGGCCCCGCCGTTCATGCGCACGAAGCCGCCCACGGTGCCGGGGATGCCGCGCAGGAATTCGAGACCCGCAATGCCGGCATCGCGCGCCGAGGACGCGACGAGGATACCCGGCGCGCCGCCGCCGCATTCCACCACGCAGTCGCGCTTCACCTCGACGCTGGCAAAGGGCTTGCCCAGTCGCACCACCACGCCCGGCACGCCGCCATCGCGGATGATGAGGTTGGAGCCGAGCCCTAACGCCATCACCGGCGTCTCCGGCTCGAGCTGGCCGAGAAAATTTACCAGGTCGTCAAGGTCGGCAGGTTCGAACAGCCAGTCCGCCGTTCCGCCGCTCTTGAACCACACCAGCTTGGCCAGCGGGGCGTTGCGCTTCAGATCGCCTTTTACGCGGGTGGGCACCACGCCGTTCGGACCGGGCGCCTCGTCGGCCCCGGGAGCTTCGGCACAGCGCATCTGTTCGCCGGGTTGGATCATGTTCGTCATGCGCCCTCCGCGGCGCGAATTCGTGTTACGTCGTCTTCCAGCGCGGCGGCCCACTTGGTGATGTCGCCAGCGCCGAGGCACACAAGCAGGTCGCCTTCTTGCAGATCGGCTGCCAGTCGGCGCGTCAGGTCATCGTAGCCCTCCACCGCCGTTGCGTGACGATGGCCGCGCGCCTTCAGCCCTTCGACCAGCGTGTGCTCGTCCACTCCGGCGATCGGGTCTTCCCCGGCGGCATAGACGGGCGCGGCATAGACGAGGTCGGCATCGCCGAACGCGCCCTGGAAATCCTCCAGCAAGTCTCGCAGCCGGGTATAGCGATGCGGCTGCATCACCGCGACCACCCGCCCGCTCGCCGCGTCGCGCGCAGCGGACAATACGGCGCGAATTTCAACGGGATGGTGGGCATAGTCATCGATCACCCGCACATCGGGCGCGATCGTGCCGACATGGCTGAAACGCCGCCGCACGCCGCCGAAGCGGGAGAACCCCTCGCGAATGGCATCGGCCGAGCAGCCCATTTCCAGCGCCACGGCAATCGCCGCGCAGGCGTTCTGCACGTTGTGACGGCCCGGCATCGGCAGTTCGATTCCGTCGATGCGCGTCTCGTTACCATCGCGATCGGTCTGCACGGCATCGAAGCGGGTGGACCCGCCCACCGGCTGCACATTCTCCGCCCGCACGTCCGCATGGGGCGAGAAGCCGTAGGTTATCACACGCCGGTCACGAACCTTGGCGATCACGTTGCGCACCTCGTCATGATCCAGGCACAGCACCGCCGCGCCGTAGAACGGCACGTTTTCGATGAACTGTACGAAGGCATCCTTCACCGCATCGAAGCTGCCGTAATGGTCGAGATGCTCGGGATCGATATTGGTGACGACCGCGATCGTCCCGTCGAGGCGCAGGAAGCTGCCGTCGCTCTCGTCGGCTTCCACCACCATCCACTCGCTGTCGCCCAGCCGCGCGTTGGAGCCGTAGCTTTCGATGATACCGCCATTGATCACCGTGGGATCGACCCCGCCCGCATCCAGCAAAGTGGCGACCATGCTGGTGGTGGTCGTCTTGCCGTGCGTTCCGGCGACAGCCACGGTCTTCTTCAGCCGCATGAGCTCCGCCAGCATTTCCGCGCGGCGCACCACGGGGATGCGCTTTTCCAGCGCGGCGACAACTTCGGGGTTCGTGCGCTTTACCGCGGTAGAGGTGACCACCACGGCAGCATCGCCGATGTTCTCTGCATCGTGGCCGATGGCGACCTTGATGCCGCCTTCGCGCAATGCCTGCACCCGCGCGCTCTCGGCGATGTCGGAACCCTGCACGGTGTAACCGAGGTTCGCCATCACCTCGGCAATGCCGGACATGCCGATCCCGCCGATGCCGACGAAATGGATCGTGCCGATATCGGTGCCGACACCCTTCATTTGGCCGCGTCCCGTGCTGCACCGTTCGGGGCGACGGCTTCCTGCGAGGCGCCGCGCGCGTTGTTCTCACCCACGCGGATGACGTCCATCATGTCCGCCCCGCCGAAACTTTCGACAAGGTCGGCAAGGTCGCTGGCGGCATCGGGCCTGCCGCAGTTCCATGCCGCGTGCGCTGCGTTTGCGAGCGTTTCGGGACGGTGCGCCATGGCGTTGATCTGCTTGGCCAGTTCCTTGGCGGTGAAGCCCGCCTGCCGGATCGAACGCGCTCCGCCCGCCTTCACCATCTCGCGGGTATTCGCGGCCTGATGGTCGTCCGTCGCGATGGGCAGCGGCACCAGGATGGCCGGGCGGCCGACGGCGGTCAGCTCTGCAATCGTGGAAGCGCCCGCGCGGCCGATGAACAGGTGCGCGTCGGCAAGGCGGGCGGACATATCCTCGAAATAGGTGCCGAGTTCCGCAGGGATTTCGTGATTGGCATAGCGTTCGCGCACCGCCTCGATATCTTCCGGGCGGCACTGCTGCGTTACCTGCAGGCGATTGCGTAGCGCAGGCGGCAACATCGAAAGCCCGTCCGGCACGACCTCGGAGAGCACACGCGCACCCTGGCTGCCGCCGGTCACCAGCACGCGGAAAAGGCCGTCCTCGGTGAAAGCCGGATATTCCTCGTCGCGCAAGGACAGGACTTCGGGACGCACCGGATTCCCGACAAGGTGCGTCTTGCCCTCGTACTTGGCCTTGAGTCGGTCCACGTCGGGATAGGCCAGCGCGATGGCATCGACGCGGCCGGCAAGCAGCCGGTTCACCCGGCCCAGCACGGCATTTTGTTCGTGGATCACCGTCGGAATGTTCGCCCCTTGCGCGCCCAGCAGCGCGGGCAGCGCCGGATAGCCGCCGAAGCCGATGACGGCGGTGGGCTGGAACGTCTCGTACAGCCGCTGCGACATGGCGCGGCCTTCCAGCACCGCCTTGATCGCGGCGGGCCAGCGCAGCGGGTTCTTGCCGAAGCGGCCGGCGGGCAGCACGTGCGCCGTCAGGAAATCGGGCTTGCCGGGAATGGCCTTGCCCCGCTCGTCCGTGATCAGGGCGACATGGTGGCCGCGCCGCTCCAGCTCATGCGCAAGCGCAAACGCGGGTGTCAGGTGGCCGCCAGTGCCGCCTGCGGCCAGCACGAAATGGCGTGAAGAAGTGGTCATCTGTCGTCCTCCTTCTCCAATGCGTCACGCATGTCGAAAGGTTCCCGCACGAGGAAGGGATTGCGCCGCGTCACCGCCAGCAAGAGCCCCATGGTGAAACACTGGGCTATTGTCGACGATCCGCCGTAACTCACCAAGGGCAGGGTCATGCCCTTGCTGGGGAAAAGCTGCAGGTTGACGAGAATGTTGATGAAGGCCTGCCCGCCGAACAGCGCGATCAGGCCGCTGGCGGCCAGGATGATGAACAGCCGATCCTCGTCCACCAGGCGGATCAGCACGCGCAGGATGATGGCGAGGTAGAGCAGCACGACAATGGCGCACACGATCAGCCCCATTTCCTCCCCGATCACGGAGAAGATGTAGTCGGTGTGCGCTTCGGGCAGGCGCATCTTGTTCTCGCCCAGCCAGAACCCGCTGCCCGTCCATCCGCCGCCGGTCAGCGTGCGGTTGGCAAGATCGACATGGTCATAGGCGGTGGGCCCGCCGAAGAAGGAATCGATGCGGTGGCGCGCGTTGTCATAGGTGAGGTAGGCCAGCAGCAGCGCGGCAATACCTGCGCCCATCAGCATCCCGATACGTTGCAGCGGCAGCCCTGCCAGCATGACCATGACGAGCCACGCGCCGGTGAACAGGATCGCCGCGCCCAGGTTCGGCTGCGCCATCAGCAATATCACCACCACGCCGACCAGCGCCCCGGTGATGCCGATGACAGGCAGCTTCGCGTCGCGCAGCTTCCAGGAAAGGATCCACGCGAACGTCATGGCGAATGCAGGCTTGAGGAATTCGCTGGGCTGCACGCCGATACCGAAGCGGATCCAGCGCTTCGCGCCGTTCACCTCGTAACCGATGAACGGCACGAGCAAGAGCAGGAACAGCATGGCTCCGGCCATCAGGATCGTTCCCCGGCGAAGCAGTTCGCGCGGCAAAAGGGACGTCGTGACGAGGACCGCGAGGCCCAGCATCTGCCAGCGGACGTGCGCCCAGAAGAAATACAGGTCCGGCAGGTCGACTTCCGATGTGGAGAGGCGGTGCGCGCTGGCGGGAGATGCCGCGGCCACCGCCAGCGTGCCAATGGCCATCAGGAGCAGTACGAAGGCCAGCAGCCAGCGGTCGATCTCGCGCCACCAGATGCGCAGTTCGCGCTTGCGATCCCTGGGCAGGCGCGGTGTGCGCCTCTCGCCCTGGCCGCCGCTGCGGGGGATGTAGATGGGACGCGTGCTCATGCCGCAGACCTTGAATCGAACCCGCATTCGGCAGGCGTCGCATCGCAGCCGATATTGGCGGCAAGTTCGCGGAAGGTATCGCCGCGCGCCTCGTAATCGCGGAACTGGTCGAAACTGGCGCAGGCCGGGCTGAACAGGATCACGTCACCCTCCTTCGCGGCGGCGATGCTGCGGGAAACCGCCTCGGCCAGCAACTCGCACCGCTCGACGTGCATGTGCGGTTCAAGCAGGTCGGCGAACATCGGACCGGCCTCTCCGATGGTGTAGGCGGCAGCGACATTGCCGAAATGCGGGGCGCAATCGTTGAGGTTGTCTTCCTTGGCAAGTCCGCCGCAGATCCAGTGCAGGCGCGGCTTGCCTTCCACCGGCGGATAAGCTGCGAGGGCTGGCGCGGTGGACGCGGGATTGGTCGCCTTGGAATCGTTGACGAAAAGCACGCCGTTCGCCGTTCCCATCCGTTCCATCCGGTGCGGCAATCCGGCAAAGCTGGCAAGGCCCGCCAGCACCTGCTCGCGCGTCAGGCCGAGCTGCTGGGTCAGCGCGGCAGCGATGGCGGCGTTCTGCAGGTTGTGCGGCCCCTGCAGGCTTGGCCAGTCCTTCTGCAGCGGCTCCCATGCCCAGGCATCGACGCACACCGCGCGGCCATCGGGACGGCGCGCGGCCTCAGCCTGCTGAATGGCGCTGGTGGGCGCATCAGCACAGCCGAACACGGCGAATTGCCCTGCGCCCTGCATGGTGAACAGCCGCCCCTTGGCAAAGGCATAGGCTGCGAAATCGTCGTAGCGGTCGAGGTGGTCGGGCGTGATGTTGATCAGCGCCGCCGCCTCGCAAGCCAGCGAGCGCGTCAGGTCGATCTGGTAGCTCGACAGTTCGAACACATAGACCCCGCCTTCAGGCAGGGGATCGCGGCTGAGCACCGGCAGGCCGATGTTGCCGCCCATACGCGTCGGCACGCCCGCCTCCGCCAGCATGTGATGCACGAGAGCGGTGGTGGTGGACTTGCCGTTGGTCCCGGTGATGCCGACGACGCTGTGCGCGGGCAGTTCCGCGCGGGCGAGTGCGAACAATTCGATATCGCCGATGATCGGCACGCCCGCAGCACGCGCCCGGTCGGCAATCGGATGGGTGTTGAGCGGCACGCCGGGCGAAACCACGATGCCGTCGAAGCCGGTCAGGTCGATCTCCAGCGGGTCGCCGATCTCGCAGCGGCCAGCCAGGGCCTCGCGGGGCTCCTCGCGCCTGTCCCACGCAGTCACGCGGGCGCCGCTGGCCAGCAGCGTTTCCACCGTGGCCATTCCGGACCTCGCGAGCCCGAGCACGCAGTAGTTCTTGCCGGAGAAGACCTTGGCCGTGATCACCTGAGCTTCAACGTGGCGAGCCCGATGACAGCGAGCACGATGGCGATGATCCAGAAGCGGATCACCACCTTGCTCTCGCTCCAGCCGAGCTGTTCGAAATGGTGGTGGATGGGAGCCATGCGGAAAACCCGCCGGCCGGTACGCTTGAACCAGAAGACCTGAACGATGACGCTGACCGCCTCGAGCACGAAGAGCCCGCCGATGATGGCGAGCACGATCTCGTGGTGGCTGGCAACGGCGATCGCGCCCAACGCGCCGCCCAGCGCCAGCGATCCGGTGTCGCCCATGAACACGGCGGCAGGCGGGGCGTTGTACCACAGGAAGGCCAGCCCCGCGCCCATGATGGCGGTGCACATGATCGCCAGTTCGCCCGCAGACAGCACGTGTGGAATGCCGAGATAGGTGGAGAAGTCGGCGCGCCCCACGAGATAACAGATCAGCGCGAAGGCGCCCGCCGCGATCACCACCGGCATGGTGGCAAGCCCGTCCAGTCCGTCTGTCAGGTTCACCGCATTGCCCGCGCCCACGATCACGGTGGCGGCAAAGGGGTAGAAGAACCAGCCCAGTTCAAGACCCGTGTCCGAAAGGAACGGCAAGTAAAGCGCAGTGGAGCCGACTTCCTGCACGATGATGTACGTCGCGATGCCTGCAACCACGAATTCGCCCAGCAGGCGAACCTTGCCGGGAACGCCCTTGTGGCTGCTTTTTGAAACCTTGTCGTAATCGTCGAGAAAGCCGATCACGCCGAAGCCCAGCGTCACCGCGAGGCAGGCCCACAGGAACGGGTTCGACAGGTCCATCCACAGGATCATCGAGATCGAGAGCGCGGTGAGGATCATCAGCCCGCCCATGGTGGGGGTGCCGACCTTCTTCTGGTGCGATTCGGGGCCGTCCGCACGGATCGGCTGGCCCTTGCCCTGGCGCACGCGCAGCATGTTGATGAACTTCGGGCCGATGATCAGGCCGATGAACAGGGCCGTCATCATGGCGGCGCCTGCGCGGAAGGTCTGATAGCGGACGAGGTTGAAGATCCCCTCGAAATCCAGCATCTCGGCAAGTAGATAGAACATGGGTGCGCGCGTCAGCCTTCCCTGGCTGTGAAATGGTCCACGACGCGGGCCAGCCCTACCGAGTTGGAGCCCTTGACCAGCACGGCGTCCCCGCCGGCCAGTCCGAATTCCTGCAAGGCAGCAATCGCCTCACCCGCGTTATCGCAATGGGCAAAGGTTACGCCCTTGCCAAGCGCAGTAGCAGCGTCTTTCCCCATTTCACGCGCCAGCGCGCGCATCTCGTCGCCCACCAGCACCGCATGATCGATATTGGCGGCAAGTATCGGTTCGAGCAGCTGGGCGTGGAAAGCGGGGGCGAAGTCGCCGAGTTCCTTCATGCTGCCAAGCACGACGATACGGCGCGTGGCGGGCGTCTGCCCCAGCTGCGCCAAAGTGGCCCGCATCGAAGCGGGATTGGCGTTGTAACTCTCGTCGATCAGCAGAGCGTGGCCGCCCGGCACCTTGGCCCGCACGCGTGCGCCGCGTCCTTTAAGGCCGCCCATCTCCGCCAGCGCAAGGCCCGCCGAGCCTAAATCGCCGCCTGCAGCATGGACCGCCGCCATCACGCACAGTGCGTTGTCGATCCAGTGTTCGCCCGGCTCCGCCACGGTGAAGCACAGGCGCATGTCGCCCATCGCCGCTGTCACCAGCGAACCGCCCGAACCATCGGGAACGGCATCGAGCAGACGCAGGTCGGCGTTCTCGCCGCGCCCGAAAGCGATGATCTTCACGCCCTTCGCCTTCGCCGCATCGCGAAGCTGTTCGAACTGTTCCACGTCGGCGGGGATCACCGCCGTGCCACTCTTATGCAGCCCTTCGAATATTTCCGCCTTGGCAGCGGCGATCCCCTCTATCGAGCCCAGGTTCTCGATATGCGCGGGCGCGATGGTCGTAATGACGGCAACGTGCGGGCGAACCTGTGCGGTCAGCCCGGAAATCTCGCCCGCGTGGTTCATGCCCATTTCGAACACGCCGAAGCGGCTTCGCGGCGGCATCCGCGACAGGCTGAGCGGCACGCCGACGTGGTTGTTGTAGCTGCGCACGCTGCGGTGGGCAGCGCCGCGGCTGGTGCGTTCCAGCGCGGTGAAGATCGCTTCCTTCACACCGGTCTTGCCGACAGAGCCAGTCACGCCGACGATCTTCGCGGCTGCGCGATTACGCGCGGCCTCGGCCAGTGCTTCCAACGCAATGGTGGTATCGGCAACGCGGACGTGGGGGTAGTCGACTTCGCGGTCGACCAGTGCGGCAGCGGCACCGTTCGCGAAGGCTGCGTCGAGGAAGCGGTGGCCGTCCATCGCTTCGCCTTTCAGCGCGACGAACAGGTCTCCGCCGCGCACGTCACGGCTGTCCATTTCCACGCCGCTAACCTGAAATTCACCATAAGCGGTCCCGCCAGTCGCGGCGGCGATCTCGTCTGCCGTCCACAGCGCGAGACGAGCGGTATCCGCCTTGGCGCGCGGCCAGCGCAGGGGGGCGAGTACGGCGCTCACTGTCCGCTGCCCTTGGTCAGTTCGGCGGCGCATTCGCGTGCAACCGTCACGTCGTCGAAAGGCAGTACCCGCATGTTTTCTCCCGATCCCACGATCTGTCCCTGTTCGTGTCCCTTGCCGGCCACCAGCACGATGTCGTCCTTGCTGGCCTCCGCGATGGCCGCGGCGATTGCATCGCGCCGCCCGCCGATGTTGCGCGCCGCCTGTCCGGCGCCTTGCATCACCTGTTCGCGAATACTGGCCGCATCCTCGCCGCGCGGATTGTCGTCCGTCACGATCACCAGTTCGCTGCCTGCCGCAGCCGCTTCGCCCATCGGCGCGCGCTTGCCGGTATCGCGGTCCCCGCCCGCGCCGAATACTGTGATGAGACGACCGTTCACGTGCGGGCGCAATGCAGCAATCGCGGCGGCAAGGGCATCCGGGGTATGGGCGTAATCCACATAAACGGGCGCACCGCGCGAAGAAATTACCGCGCGCTCCAGCCGCCCGCGAACGGGTTGCAGGCGGGAGACGGCATCGAACACCTGCGAGGCATCGGTCCCGGTCGCCAGGGCAAGTCCGGCGGAAACCAGCGCGTTCGCCACCTGGTAAGCGCCGATCAGCGGCAGGCGGATGGCATGGGCGCGGCCTGCGTGGACGAATTTCAGCTCCTGCCCCAGCGGGCTGGGCGTGCGGGCGATAAGATTGATATCTTTACCATTTTCACCAACCGTAAAGACTCGCAGCCCGCGCTGCTTCGCCACTTCCATAACGCGCTGCGACCATTCGTCGTCCGCCCAGATAACGGCAGTGCCGCCATCGTCGACGACTTCGGTGAAGAGGCGCATCTTGGCCGCGAAGTAATCCTCCATGTCCTTGTGGTAATCGAGGTGGTCGCGGCTGAGATTGGTAAAGGCCCCGGCGTGCACCGGCAGTCCTTCGTTGCGATACTGCGAGAGGCCGTGGCTGGACGCTTCGTAGGCAACGTGCGTCACGCCTTCGCGCGCAAGGCCCGTCATGTTCGAAAGGAAGGTGACGATATCGGGCGTGGTGAGGCCGGTGGAGACGCTCTGGTCTGGCGTGGTGACGCCCAGCGTGCCGATGCTGGCCGCGCGCTCTCCGCACATGCGCCAGATCTGGCGGGTCATTTCGACGCAGCTCGTCTTGCCGTTCGTCCCCGTCACCGCCACCACCGTGGAAGGCGTCGGGCGGAAGAAGGCCGAGGCCGCGCGGGCGAAGGCCTGGCGCGGCTCCTCAGCCGCTAGGTGCAGCGCGCCCTCCACCTTGGCTTCGGGCCGCGCGACGACAGCCACGGCGCCGCTGGCCACGGCAGCGGGAATGAAGTCCTCGCCATTGACGGCAGTGCCCCGGAACGCGCCGAATACGTTGCCGGGGGCAACCTTGCGGTGGTCTATGGCGAAGCCGGTGACGTTGGTCTCACCCGCCTCGCCCGCGTCTGTGCCAAGCTGGCTGGCGATCTCGGAAAGGCGCATCAGTCAACATCCCCTACAAGCGGGCGAAGGTCGGTAAGATCGATATCGCGGTCGGCATCGGGCAACACGCCCAGTTGCGGGCCGATGCGCGGCACCAGTCGGCCCACGATAGGCGCCGCGTTCCATGCCGCCGTGCGCTGGTAGGAGCTTGCGACGGTGCCCTTGGGCTCGTCCAGCATGGCGATCACCACGTAACGCGGGTTGTCCATCGGGAAGGCGGCGGCGAAAGTGGAAACCAGCGAGGTGGCGCGATAGCCGCCCGCACCCGGCTTTTCCGCGCTGCCTGTCTTGCCGCCGACGCGGAAGCCCGGCGCATCGGCGTTGCGGCCCGTGCCGTAGACGGCGATCATGCGCAGGAGCTGATTCATGCGCGCGCTGGTGCTGGCCTTGAACACGCGGCGCCCGCGCGGTGCCTGGCCCGGCTCGACCTTGTGCAGCGTGGCCGGACGCCAGATGCCGCCGTTCACCATCGCGGCATAGGCCGAGGCAAGGTGCAGCGGCGTCACCGCGATACCGTGGCCGTAACCCACCGTGACGCCGCGGATGCGCGACCACTCGCCCGACTGCCAGATCGGGAAGCCGCGTGCGGGCAATTCGATATAGGGCCGCTCGTTGAAACCCAGGTCCACCATGTACTGCCGCAGCGTGGCCGCGCCCATTTCGTCCACGATATGGCCGGTGACGATGTTGGAAGAATGGATCAGCATTTCCGGCGTGTTCAGCGTCGCCCCCAGTGGGTGCGAGTCGCGGATCATGCGGCGCTGCACCTCGTAGGGCGTCGCGCCGTAACGGCGGGACAGGTCCGTGATCGAGCCGCTGTCGATCGCAGCCGCCACGGTCAGCGGCTTGAACGTGCTGCCCAGCTCGTAGACCTGGTTGGTCACACGATTGAAGGCGGGCGCGGTAATGCCGCGGTCGTACTGCTCCTGCGTCACCTTCACGTCGGACGACTTCACGTCGTTGGGATCGAATTCCGGCAAGGAGGCCAGCGCCAGCACCTCGCCCGTGTCCACATCGAGCACGATGCCCGCCGCGCCCACGGCGTCCACCGCCAGCATTCCGCTGCGCAGTTCGTCCTCCAGCGCGCCCTGCACGCGGGTGTCGATGGAGAGGGCTATCGGCTCTGCCCGGCGCACGGGGTCCAGCAATTGCTCGTCCAGCACCGACTCCATGCCCACGCGGCCATGGCCATCGGCAGCGACGTAACCCAGCACGTGTGCGGCAAGCGAGCCTTGCGGGTAGTGGCGATCCGTCTCGCGAGGCAATTCCAGCGCCAGTTCGCCGATGGCGATCACCCGGTTGGCATCTTCGGGAAGCACCCGGCGGCGCAGGTATCCCGCGCGGCCCGAACGCAGCTGTTCGGTCACTTCGTGCAGGTCGAGATCGGGGAAGATCGCCTTGAGTTCGCGCGCCACTTCAACGGGCGACTTCACGAGCGGCGGACCGCCGTCGCCGCCCTCTGCCATCGCCGCGGGATTGAACCAGAGCGCATAGGCCGGGAAGGCGCGGGCCAGCGGAACGCCGTTGCGATCGGTAATCTCGCCGCGTGGGGGCAGCAGGGCATCGGCCATGGAACGGTGGGTAGGCGCAGGCTCCACCGTACCGATCCAGGTAATGCGCACCAGCGCGGCAGCCGCCACCAGCACGAAGACCAGCGCGATCAGCAGCAGGCGCAGGC
>MDTG01237635.1_pt1 | contig 37720 bp, 43 predicted proteins | sample 811421 | NCBI WGS metagenome assembly MDTG01 (sample SAMN05326645, study PRJNA326480) | marine metagenome | isolation source: seawater | place: Pacific Ocean: South East | collected 2011
AGGAACAGGATTAACAGGTGGAGCAACTTCAGGAAGTGCTACATTAAATGTTAATACTGGTGCAGTATCAAACGGTGCAAGTACTATTCCAACAGGTGACCAAGTATATGACTTTGTTATAGGATTAGGTTATACAACTAACGTAGGTGACATTACAGGTGTTACTGCTGGTACTGGTTTAAGTGGCGGTGGATCATCAGGTGGTGTTACACTTAACGTAAGTGGTTTAACAGTTTCTGAATTAGCAGATGCGGCTCTACAAACAAGTGGTGAATCATTTAGTAATGATGACACTTCGTTAATGACCTCAGCGGCTATTGAAGACAAGATTCTAAGTTATGGTTATACAACTACAACAGGTGATATTACAGCCGTTGTAGCAGGTGATGGTCTAACAGGTGGTGCTACAAGTGGTAGTGCTACAGTTGATGTTGGTGCTGGTACTGGTATTACTGTAAACGCAAATGATATTGCAGTTAATATGGGTGCATTTAGTACTTCAGACTTATCTGAAGGCACAAATCAGTATCATACAAGTGCAAGAGTTAACTCACTTATTGATGCAAGAGTAACTAACTCCTTTGTAGACGCATTAAATGTTGATGCAGATACATTAGACGGTATTAGTAGTGCAAGTTTCCTAAGAGCAGATGCTAACGATTCACACTCAGGTGATATTACACCAAGTAGTGATAATGCAGTTGACTTAGGTAGTGCTTCATTAAGATATAACCAAGTATATGCAGTAAGTTTCGAAGGTACAGCAACATCGGCAAAATATGCGGATTTGGCTGAGAAATACGATGCTGATGAAGAACTTGAAGCAGGTACAGTTGTATGCTTTGGTGGTGACGCAGAAGTTACAGCATGTGGAACTGCTAATGACCACAGAGTTGCAGGTGTTATAAGTACTGATCCAGCATACATGATGAACAGCGATGGCGAAGGTCAATATGTTGCTTTAACAGGAAGGGTACCTTGTAAGGTAACTGGTCCAGTTGCTAAAGGTGACATAATGGTAAGTTCAGATGTTAAAGGTCATGCTAAAGCAGATAACAATGCTCAAGCAGGTAGAATAATTGGTAAAGCAGTTGGTTCTAATGCTGAAGGCGAAGGTGTTATTGAAGTTTTAGTTAATATGATGTAAAACAAAAAATATTAAAAAGGGAGCATTTGCTCCCTTTTTTTATGACTAAAATGATACAGAAATAACTCTATCTAGAGAGCCTGATTTCATCATCGAGTCAAATTTTTTGTAGTAGTCCAAAGCAAAACGTTGAGTTGCATTGGCTACTATTCCTAAGGATTTCGCCATTTTATTCTCCGATTGATGTATATGATTGCTACAAACGTTGTTATTGTATCAGCCCTAATGGGTATTACAAAAATGTTCTGCAACGTAATGTTACAATCATGTTACAAAGTTATTTATCAAAAATACAAGTTTCTTAGTGTGCGGTTTGGATGTGATAATGGATAAATACACATGTAGAGAGTAAACACACACAAATATAAAAATAACCAAAGAGTGTGCGAAGTATTATAGTATGGAAGATATCTTTAGTTTAATTGCCGAGGTAGGTGCCCCAATCGCCGGAAGTCTTGTAATGGGATTCTTTATTTATTTGGTGGTAAAGCAAATACTTGAAGGCATAGTAGAACAGTTAGAAACATTAACTGGATTTTGCTCAGCCTTAGAAGCAAGAGCAAGTACTATGAGCAATGAAATGCTTAAGATTGATTTATTAGTTAGTAAAGCATTGGATCTTCGACCAGATATTGACAGAGTTGCTAGAGCAGATAACTTTGTTGAAGATGGTAAAGTTGACAGTAGGAGAGACTAATGGACATAGCACAAGCAGTTAGTGATTACGGTTTTCCGGTAGTCATGTGTGTAGGATTAGGTTATTTTATATACTACATCTGGTGGTTTATAGGCGAAAAGATAGACCCTGCTTTAGCAGATATGCACATAGCATTGATTAGGGTTATTGACAAAATGCGTCGACTAGACCAGGATTTAATACGACTACAGCAAAAGGTGGATGTCGTTTTAGAGTACAGAGCAAAAGAAGAAATTATTAAGGCGGCAGAGCAAGAGCGATTAATTGAAACGCTCAAAGCAAAACCCATAGAGAAAGTAACACAGAGAGAGAAAAAATGAAGACTACAGGAACACATTTAGGTATTTTAGTAATGATGACATTTTTCATCGGGCAATGCTATGCTGATGAAATTAAGTTTAAATTTAAAAACCCTAGTTTTAGTGGTATAGGAACAGGCGCACATTACTTGACTATCGAAAATCAAGAAAAAAGTCGTAGAGACAAAATCAGAAATGATATCGAAGAAGCATTAAAACGTGCTGAAAGAGAAGACCAAAATAGTACAATTAACAAGTTCATTAGAAATTTGGAAAGCAGAATTTACAGTCAAATTTCTAAGGGCCTCGTTGATAGTATGTTTTGTGATCCTGCAACTGTAATAAGTTGTACAGGTTCAACTAGTGGTTCATTCGATATCGAAGGGAATACAGTATCCTATCAAATCGTTACAAATGAAGATGGATTAGAAGTAATTAAACTTACTATTGTAGATCCTGATGGCACAATAACAGAAATAGAAATACCAATTGGTATAGGACAAATATCGGGCGGATAAGACTTGACAAAGAATATATTAATAGCACTAGTAGGTGTTTTATATTTAGGCGGTTGCGCCAGCATTTCGATCCCGGGCGATGAAATGTGTCAAACAGACTTTTTAGAGTGTGTTGAAGAACCAGAAAAAATAGAATTACCTACATATAGAAAATTACGATATCTGCCACCAGCAGAGAATATGCCCGTGGTTGCAGTTTATCAATTTACAGATGGAACAGGACAAAGAAAAAGTCAAGACGGAGTTGCTAGTTTTAGTACAGCAGTTACGCAAGACGCAAAAAGTTTATTAGTAGACGCTCTAAAGGCGGCAGGTTCAGGAGAGAATCCTAGGGGAACTTGGTTTAGAGTAGTTGAAAGAGGACTAGGATTAGATAACCTAGTTAGAGAAAGACAAATAGTTCGAAGTACTAGGTCTGAAACTGCCAAACAGGCAGGATTAGAAGAGTTCCAAGAACTACAGCCGATGTTATTTGCTGGAATGATATTAGAAGGAGGTATCATAGGATACGATACTAATATTGAAACAGGAGGTACAGGGGCAAGATATCTCGGTATTGGGACAACAAACCAGTATCGAAGAGATAGCATAGTAGTATCATTGAGAGCAGTAAGCACACTTACTGGGGAAGTGATATTAAATGTGCAAACAGCAAAGACCGTGTTGAGTAGTGGTCAAGCAGGAGATGTATTTAGGTTTTTAGATATGGATACACGACTGCTTGAGCTCGAAAGCGGAATGACACAGAACGAAAGTGTAACATACGCAGTTAGATCAGCGATTGAAGCCGCGGTGTTAGAACTTATAAAGCAAGGCGATGAAAGAGGATATTGGAAGATAGTTTATCCAGAAGATTGGGACGAACAAGTAGCCGCTCAAGAACAGGCATACTGGTTGACCTTAAAATCTGAGATAGGATCACCGGACGCGGAAGTGTATTCTTCCGAAGCCTACGAAGAATTGCCACTTTGGAAGAAAATACTTCTAAAGAACGAGTCAGATGACAGTCCAACGGAGTCTGACTAATATTCATTAATGGAGAAAAATATGAAGACAATGATTAAAAACTTAGCGGTTAGTGTCTTCGCTTTTGCATGCCTAGTAATGAGTCCGGTTTATGCGGACGATAACGAAGTGTTGTTAGACCAAACAGGTGATAACTTAACACTTACAATTTTACAGGCTGGCTATGGTAACACATTGTCAGGTAATGCGACACAAGGAGCAGATTTAGTTGTTACTGGTTCAAGTTTAATTATAGACTTGATACAAGACGGTAATAGTAATGATATGTTCGGTGCTTGGATACTTGATGGTAGTGGGAGTACAGTACTTGATTATTATATCTTAGGTGACGGAAATATTTGGGATATGAATTTAGGTACTAGTAGTTTAAGTGCCGATTATGCTGATATGTTAGTAGACATACAGGGTGATGGGAACTTATTTGACATAGATGTAGGTCAAAATGCAAGTGCAGAATACCTTAACTTTGATTTAAATATACTTGGTAGTCGAAATGATTTCGATTCATCATTTACTAATAGCAAAGTTTGGGCGGCACAAGGATCAGGAGAATCTTGTGGCACAAACTGTACAGGTTCAAGTGCAATGGTAGGAATTATAGTAGATTCTGACAATGCTATTTGGAATTTTGACATTACAGGCGACGACAATGCCTTTGCTACAAAGCAAACAGGAAATGCTGGTCACAGTCTAAAAGTAGTTTTAGATGGTAGTGATGGTGATTTCCAATTTACACAAGAAATGACTACTACATGTTCAAGTGCAGTATGTCATGGTGTGATTGACGTTGAAATTGACAGTGAAAATGCTTCGGTTAGTATCAAGCAAGGCAACTAATTTATTTGCTTTATTTGTTGCTATTTTAAGCATCAGCAGTAACGTATATGCCGTTGAAAATATCGGCGGCATATCTGAACAGAGTGGAAAGCCCGGTAGTATAGAACGTACATCGGGCCAGACACTTACCGCTAACTTAGATACACAGATACAAAGTTACGATAATGTAGAAACAGAAAATGGCAGACTTAAAATTAAGTTTGTTGATGAGACACAGATTAGTTTAACAGAGCATACTCTAATAGAAATTACAGAGTATGTTTACGACCCTGATCCAAGTAACAGTAAAATGGCTATGAATTTTGTAGCCGGCACGGCAAGATTTGCAACAGGAGGTTTAGGTTTAGTACCTAAAGAGAATATTGTAATTCAAACGCCTACTGCTAGTATAGGTATTAGGGGAACAGACTTTACAACCACAGTTGACGAACTGGGTAGAAGTTTAGTAATATTATTGCCAGATGCGGACTGTACGGACGTAGTCAAATTAGAACAAGGTTGTAGACCTTCTGGCAGTATTACTGTTACTAATGATGGAGGCATAGTTGTATTAGATGAAGCCTTTCAGGCTGTAATGGTGAGTACATTTGAACAAGCACCAACGCAACCTGTAACATTAGTAGATTTAGATTTAAATCAAATTGATAACATGTTTATTGTAAGTAAGCCAGATGAAATAGTACAGGCAGAGGAAGAACAAACAGAACAGTTAAAAGGTGATGGCGGATTGTTAGACTTCAACGGTTTAGATATAGACTTACTAGAAATAGAAGGTTTAGACGAACAAGCAGAAAGAGAACTACAATTTACAGAATTAGATATAAATTTTTTAGATATTGACTTTTTAAGAGATTTATTAGAAATTGTTGAAGAAACAGATGCATTAGCAGAGAAACAAGAAAGTTCAGGTGATAGATTAGTAGACAGAAGTTTTGGTGTACAACCTGATAACCAGTTTAATGTAGTACCTGATGTTGATGGTAGTGTATTCTTTTTAAGACAAAGTAATAACTATGTTAGTGTCAAAATAAAAAGAGGATACTCAGCAAGATTAGATGTAATTGATAAAGATATGGGGGAAACTTTTTTATGTCTCAACAGTTGCGACGGAATTTTTATAAGTATAACACAAGAATGAATATAGACGAAAAATTAAAAAATATGAAACCAAAAGATACTCCGCTATTAGTATTAGGGTACATCATTTTGGGTATGTTTTTATTAATACCTGCTTCAGCAAATGCAGATGACCAAGAAGTACTAATAGAACAAGCAGGCGATAATGTTATCATACAATCAATTCAAGAAGGATATGATAATGTTATTGATATAGACCTGGGTATTACGAGTTCTGACTCTAGCAACAATATCTTTAGAGCATTGCAAGATGGATACGATAATAATATTTTGTTTAGTCTCGATGGACAATCCAATGAGGTAGCCATATTACAAGAAGGTAATAATCAATATATAGGCTATTCTAGTATATGGGGTGCAGGACACGACCAAGGTGGAGACATAGATGGAGATGCCAATACATTAAAATTATGGCAAAAATGTAGTACCAGTAGTTGTAACGACAACAAAATAGAATTTCACGTAGAAGGTGATAATAATGATATGGAAGTTGCTCAAGGATGGTTCTTAGATAAAAACGCCACTAGCGGTAATACCAACTGGAGTTATGACTATACTGAACCAGGCGGTAATTTAGTAAGAGTAGATATACACGGCGACAACAATGATTTCAAAGCAGGACAAAAACAGGATAGTTCCAGTGTATTCCACAACATGTATGTAAACATATTTGGAGATAATAACGAAGTTTATGCTGGACAACTACAAAACGGAAGTAAAACTTTAAATTTAAACATTTACAATGATAACAATGAAGTATGGATCAAACAAAGAAAAAACGGTGCTCATACGGCAACTATAAATTTATATGGAACTTATGGCACAGATTTATATTTAAACCAATCTAACAACTCTGTAGGACAAACATATTCACTAACACAAACCTGTGCAACAATCGGTGGGTGTAGCATCTCAGTTACACAAGATTAAAGATAATTAGGTTGACAAGCAACCTTAATTGTTTTATAATAGAAAGAATGAAACATATGATAAAGTGGCTTAAGATAACAGCCGCGATAAACATATATCTATCTGTAATAATGACACTGGTTTTAGTGGCCCTTGTTGCGGATATCGTGTTAGATACTTATTGGCATTCAAATGCTTATATAGAACAATTTACTAATAAGCATGATAACTAAATGGTTACTATCATATAAACTTTATTCATTATCAGTTGTTTTTGCACACATTGTAATACTTGCAATTTTCTTCCCTATATTTGCTAAAGTTCTATTTTATACTATTACTGTAACTGCAACATTTTGTTTGTTTTGGCTTTGGTGCGAATTAATGAATGAAATTGAAACAGCAAATAGAGAACAACTAGTGCATTTAATAGAAGTAGCAACTAATCCAAGAACTAAAGATGCTTTGAGATATCAACTTTATATACACGACAGAGAATCTATAGTAGGTTCTTTAGATTCACCATACCAGTACTAGTACAAAATTACATAACTTTTCCGATAAATATATTATGTTATAATAACAGTTGGTTTTATAACAAACTTATATATAAGGAGAAATTATGAAGAACTTATTTATGTTTCTCGGACTTATTGTTTGTTTTGGAATAACAAGTTGTGCCTCAGTTGGAGGTGCTTGGAATGCCGGAACAGAGATTGTCACAGGAACTGTTGATAGTGTTGTAGGCGGAGCCGCCACAATGGCAGTCGCAGTTACTAATGATGCTAGAAACATTGCAGATGTAACTATAGATACAGCACAAGGTGTTGTCAAGACAGTTGCAGATAATGTAGACAAGCAGACCGATGAACTACAAAAAGATGAAGACAAATCTGAGGGAAAGTAAGTACCTTTTCTCTATTTAAAACTAAAAGAGAAAAGGAATATACAGCAGAAGAATTGATAAAACTTTTTAATGAAAATCAAAAAAAGTTAGAAGAATATTGTGCTAAGAATCCTAAAGAATGTTAATACAAAAAAAGCACACCTCGGGTGTGCTTTTTTTTGATAAGTAGTTTTGTATGTTTAAAAAATTTTTAATATTAATATTATTACTTCCTTTAACAGCAAATGCTGAATATAGATTATCACCTTTACAAGAACAACAAATATTATTAGGACATACATGTTGCTATACTGAAGAAGTAATACAATATGTTCACTATAAAAATATTCCCCCACTCAATATACCAGAAAACAAATTTACGATACCTATGTATATTCCAGGCAGTGGTTTACTTGAACCAGCCGATAATTGGATGTGGGCATTGTTTTTCGGATTGCAACTAGCAGACATTTACAGTACAAACAAAGGCATAAAATATGATTGTATTAGTGAAGCAAATCCTTTGTTACCAAGTGTACCTACTGTAGCCGAAATGGCAACACTTAAAGCAGTTATATTAATACCAAGTTACGATGCAATTGGTTGGGATAATATCACAAGAGCAGACCTTATATTGCCAATTGTATTTGCAACTGGAGTTGTTTCTCACAATTTAAGATTAGTTGACAAAGCCGAACGTCGATGTAATTTAAGATAAATATTACTATGAAATGGCTTTACAGCGGTTATGCCGTAGCAGTAACAATTATTTTATTACTCGGCATAAGAGTAGCAGATCCAACGGCACTTCAAAGTTTTCGTAGTCAAGTTTTTGACAGTTATCAACAATTAGATGAGATAAAACAAAGCGACAATGTTGTACTAATAAACATTGGTGAAAAAAGTTTAGCAAAATACGGACAGTATCCTTTCCCTAGACAATACTATGCTCAAATGGTAGTAGATGTTGCTATGAAGAATGGCGGTGTTATGGGCTGGACTATTATGTTTCCAGAAGACGATAGGTTTCAAGGCGATGAAAGTTTTGCAGGTATGATGCAACAAAATGTAATGAATGTTCCTGGTGCAAGAAAAAATCCTGTAAATTATAATGTGCTAAGTCAAACTCCTAGTGTAAAAGGCGTAAAGTCAACAGGCCCACATATAGGAACAGGTACAATAGGTCCTGTACCAGCAAAAGACTATTTGCTTACTTGGCCCAACCTTGTTACAAATATACCTATTTTAGAAGTTGTTGCAAATGGTAAAGGTGTAAATGCATCAGCACCACAGCCAGATAATCAAACAAGAACATACCCACTTGCCATTACTGTAGGCGATAAAATATATCCTAGTTTTGCAGTTGAAATGTTAAGAGTACACACAGGAAAACCTAGTTACATGATTAAAACAAGTGAGATAGGAATACAAGAAGTTGCTGTTCCACCATTTGACCCAATAGTAACTCAATCAGATGGTACTGCTTATATAAGATTTAATAATTCATTTGAAGAGATAGAATATGAGGGTGCAGACAGCATTCCTGACCTAATGGGCAAATGGGTAATTGTTGGAGTAACAGCAGAAGGTGTTGCAAACCCTGTCCCAACGCCACGTGGTAATTTATATCCACAGCAAATACAAGCTCATATGCTACAAAATTTTATAGATAGCAGTAATATAACACGAAGTCAATTAAGTGCTGTATACGAGCTTCTGTGTGGGTTACTGACTATGATTTTAATAGGATTCGTAGTATATAGAGCACCAATATGGGCAAGTATGCCAGGTTCACTGTTAATTTTAGGTGGTATTGCATACTATTCTGTGCATTCTTACACCGCAAACTTGGTATTATTTGACGCAACTTTCCCTGTTTTATCAGGATTTTTAGTGTTTACTCAAGCAAGTTTTAACAACTTTTGGGTACAATTTAAACTTAGAGCAGAGATTCAAAAGCAATTTGCCGGTTATGCCTCCCCTACTGTGGTAAGAATGTTGCAAGAAAACCCTGCACTAATCAAAGAAGGTATGAAACGTGAAGTAAGTATATGCTTTTCTGACCTACGTGGCTTTACTCCACTAGGAGAAAGTTTTGGAGATGATGTAAAAGGACTTACAAAAATTATGAATGGCTATATGGATGCCATTACACAACCTGTTTTAGATGCTGACGGGATGATTATAAAATATATTGGTGATGCAAGTATGCATATTCATAATGCTCCGTTAGAAGATCCAGACCATCCAGCAAGTGCTGTAAAAACAGGACTACTTATGCTTAGAGCAGTAGAAGAATTTAATAAAAAAATAGTAGCAGAAGGTAGACCACCAGTAGGAATGGGTGCTGGTATAAACACAGGTTTAGGTTATATAGGTGAGATGGGTTCCACAGCAAGACATAGTTATGATATTTTAGGCGATGCTGTTAGTACAGCGGCAAGAATAGAAAGCAAGTGTAAAGAGTATGGTTGTTTGTTACTTGTTGGTGGCGATACTTATAAGCATACTAAAAATAATTTCTTTTATTTGAAGGTTGATGACTTAGCAGTAAAAGGAAAAACAGTTGGCATAGAAATTTATACAGTATTAGATTACAAACCAACCAAACATGCTAAGTCAAGAGAGATGCATGCCGATATGCATAAACATTATAGAAATCAAAATTTTGACAAAGCAATTAAATTATGCGAGTTACTAAAGACACACTTCGATGGTAAAATGATAGGCTACTATGATATGTGGATAGAACGTTGTGAATTCCAAAAGACACAAAAGTTACCTAAAGATTGGAACGGCGTATTTATTGCTACTTCCAAATAATTATTCATCCCGTGTAATCTGTGATACTATGTGTGTGTAATCTGTGATAGTATCAAATAATTATTCGTCAGGTGTCCAGTTTCTAAAAGTTGTAAATAAATTTGCATATTCTAATAAGTCTGTTCTTAATACTCTTAGATGTCGCATTTCAATAGGTTCTTTTAAACCTGCTTCTACTATTAAGGGATGATAATAATTTAAAATTTTATCTACTTTGTTTCTATCTTTAACAATATCTTGTATTACTCTGTGATAAAAATTTGGCTCTGTAATTAATTCTGTAAGCCAGTGATGGTGTTCGTTATGAGAATTATAGGCGTATGCCATTTCTCGAACTTCGTATGTTATTGCTCTTACAGGATTGATATTATATCTGTACTTATTCATGACAGCAGGATACCACCACTTGTCATTACGAGTGTGCTGGTTATCTAAAAATGCTATATACTCACTTCTTAAACTTTTAACTAATCCTTCTTCACTAGCATTTAAGTCAACTTTATATTTCTTTATAAGTTTATCTGCTATTCGTTGATGTCTTTTAGATAAGGAATCATACAATTCTAGTACTTGTGGTATTGTAAAGGTCCCGTCAAAGAAAGAATTAGGAATAGCCTTATGACGTTGAAATTTATTAAGTTCAGTGGTAAGTCTTACGGCATCAAAATTTATAATATCTTTTGACATACACTTACTTATCAAGAATGTATATCGAGTATAGTGGACAGTTTATCTGTACCTTTATTCCTTCCTAATGTTACTCTTGCACCATCGTGTAATGGCTTGGGCCATTGACCTATGTTAACCCATGCATATCCGGCACTTTCGTTATTTAATGTTGGTATAAATTCTTCATCTACTACAGCAACAAAACTGTAATACATAAAGTTTTTATTTTTACTTTGATATACATCTATGGGATTTAATTTTTGCAGTTCTGGAACGAAACCTATTTCTTCTTGCAATTCTCGTTTGATACATTCGTAAGGACTTTCACCATTATCAATCATGCCACCCCAAAAACCCCAGGTGTTTTTTTGTCTTTTATCTGCATTTCTTAATTGGAATAAACACCGACCTGTGTGTTTACATAAGAATATTACGCCAGCACCAGCAACGCCTTTATGTTTGTTTACATTAGTTAAAGGATTTAACTTATCAATTATACTTATATGTTCAGTTTCCAATAACCCGGGTTGTATGTCCCTTCGTGTGTGCTTGACCATAATTCGCCGTTCCATTTGTATTGTTTGTTTGTGTAAGCATTTTTAACATACTTGTTAATACTTATAGCACTGGCATCGAAAACCACAGACCATTTGGAACCATCGTACTCAATAATATCATTAATATCTGCTGTAATGCCCCAAGTATTTCCAACAATCTCGTTTGTTAATAGATATCGTTGTCCAGTTGCTACAGCATCTAATGTTCCATCGCCAGGATGATTTGTTAAAGGATCAACAATCCTAGTTACATCTGATTCTGTGTTAGCAGGTAATGTATCACTATCAATAGTGAAAACTAACTTACCTGAATCAATGCTATTTCTAACAACTGTACCTGTTATTAAAGATGTACTTTCTATCTCGTTTGTGATATTTAATTGTAATGTACTTCCTGATGTTAAAGGTATATCTGCAATATTAACACCTGAGCCACTAAGTGTACCTGATGTACCTTGCGGTGATAGAATTTCAAGCAAGTCATTCCAATTTGCTTTTACTGTAGTTCCATCGTCATACACACTACCGTCTGGTGTTGGAGCACTTTTATATAGTGTTGCTTCAGTGCCACTTATATCAACCCAATAATTGTTTGGAGTTATAGAATTAATTTCCATTTCACCATCAATAGTTCTAAAGAAATCATAGATGTCATCATCATATCCTAAATCTTCTAAACTATTTGTATTGTAAACATTAGTTGTAATTGTATTAATAATTTTTTGTCTTTTAACCTGTGCTGGAGGACTTAACCATATTGGTAAAGTAAATGTTAGGGTGGCAACGTCAATAGTTTCATCTACCCCAGCCGGTATACTTCTATTACTCCACTGTATATCCGTTAGTTCCACTTCAAATATTTGTGTCCAATCCATTGGGTTACTGTTTTGTTGTAATTGCAAACTAGGATTAAATAGTATTAATATTTGTTCTAGTAGTTGCATTTTTTGGTCAGTATTTGCAGTCCAACAATCTACATTTAATGTTAAGTTATAAGGAACAGGCATAATCTTTTTAGTTGAATATAAATTTCCTTGTCCCCCTTTGTAAGAGTTGGTAGTAGTATCATATTCTCTTTCTGCAATTTGTTCTGTTGCAACTAACATTGGATCTTGTGTTCTATCTCTAGCAATTAACAAACTTTGGATACTAACAGCCATAAATGGTGTGCTATTAACCATGTTCTCACTACCTTGTTTAATAATATGTGCTACCATTCTTTGCATGTCAGCATATCTTACAGGTGTTTTATTGTAGTATGTAACACCATTTCTTTTGCCTTCGTTGACTTGAAACTCGCTGAATATTCTCATAAACTGAAGAAGATATCTTCTTATCTGAGCGTCATAAAAGTAATCCATATTTGCCATATTAGTCTGCCTTAGGTTTTATAATTTTACTAAGAGATGTTTTTTCTGCACCCGTAGTACCATCTGTGTTTGTTCTTGTTGCATCATTATTAACAAATGATGTAAGTAATTTGTTTGCCGCAGACCAGGCTTCTTTTTTATCGTCACTAACTTTGTGCCAAACAGTTAAATGTTTAACAAATAATCTATTTGGATTAAAGTCTGTTCTCAAGAAGTAATCCCCATTATTAGCATCAACAGGGAAACTTGTTCCACTACCTACTAAAGTTGCACCATTTGGAACGTCTCCGTCTGCAGGAAAATGAACTCCAGGCTTATCAGGAGCATTTACATCAACGTATAAATGTCCACCATCAGCATAGCCACCGTCATATGGCATATCTGATGCCGCCATTTCCATTACTTTATCAGAAATAGCAATTTCTGTCTTGTATGTACTTAAAATATTTCTAAGGTCATCTGCTTGTTCACCTGTACCAAGTATATCTCGGTACTCAGGACTATCAGTAATGTTAGTTAGTTTAACTTTCCATAAATGAGGCCACCATCTGGCGTCATACCCTTCTGCAGGACGTCCAGCATCACTAACTACAAAAAATCTATTGACTGCATCTCCGCCACCGAGCAATAAATCATCTCTTAAATGCGGAAGTTCTAAAACATCACCAGCCATTAATCTTCTACCTAGTAAACTTGCTAAGGTATTCATATGAAATGTCATTTGTAAGTCGTTGTTATTAACAAACATACCAAATTGTGTTAAATCAAAATCTGGTTCACTTACATTATATGTACCTCTTAATTCATAAATGTCTGTATCGTATTTTCTATCTCTATTTTCTAAAAACAACACGTCTTGAATATATAAGTCGCCTGTTCCAATACTAGTATTTGCGGAGTCGTCAGTATATGTGCCTATGTATTTGTGTACATAAACGCCTGTTCCACCCGCATTGATGTTCTCGGCTATAATTTTGTCTTGAAAATCATAGTCGTTGGTCTTGTTCTTGTTCCATAAACTTAGTCTTGGCATAATGTACTATTTATCACTTTACAAACTTCTTGACAAAGAGTGTGATACATATTATAATGAATACACTGGAGAGGTGGCTGAGCGGCTTAAAGCACTTCCCTGCTAAGGAAGAGTACGGGTAACTGTACCGAGGGTTCGAATCCCTCCCTCTCCGCCAGTATTTTGAAAATGTGTAGTGAAAAACCGGTAAATAGTCACTCCGTAAAGGACAAAAAGAGAGGACCATAAAAATGGTAAAAGCAAAAACAAAAGCAACGAAGAAAGCAACAAAAACTAATTCCAATCCTTGGAGCGGTGAAGTTATTGCGGCGAATATTCAACAGAACGCAAAAGAAATTTCTGAAAACATTCAAAAGAATGCAGAAGAGATTAGTGCAAACATCAGAAGAAATTCTGAAAAAATTGCAAAAAGAATAAGCGATTACTCAAATAGTTATATGAGTTAATTTAAAAATTTGGCTTGGGGCGATAGCTCAGTTGGGAGAGCGTCTGGTTTGCATCCAGAAGGTCGCAGGTTCGACCCCTGTTCGCTCCACCAAGTTATTATAGAATGGCAGATATAGAAGATTTAATCACCGAAGCAATTTTAGAATTGCTATTAACCGCAAAAGAGAACGGTGTAAGTACCCTGTCATTTGAAGAAGTATGTATTATGCTAGGTGTCGATGATATAAGTTTAATGACAAAGTTCGAACGTGGCATAGAATTAGAAATTAATGAAAAGTTTTTGGATCAATTAAAAGATCCTGAAGTAAGACAAGCAATGATAGAATCTTTTAAGGCAACAAAACATTGAATACAGAAACAGTCACTTGGGTCCATCACTGGACCGATAAAACATTTAGTTTTAAAACAACACGAAGTCAAACATTCCGTTTTATAAATGGAGAGTTTGCTATGATTGGATTACCGTCAGAAGAAGAAGGCGGTAGACCAACACTTAGAGCATATAGTATTGCAAGTGCTAATTATGAAGACCACTTAGAGTTTCTCAGTATTAAGGTGCCAGACGGCCCCCTTACAAGCCGTCTACAGCATTTAAAAGTTGGAGATGAAGTCTTAGTAATGCCTAAATGTACAGGCACTTTAACGATTGATAATTTAACTGTAGCAGAAAATTTATATTTGCTGTCAACAGGCACAGGTCTCGCACCGTTTATGAGTATAATTAGAGATCCTGCTACATATGATAAATTTAAAAATGTTATTTTAGTACATACTACTAGAACACATGCAGAACACACTTACACAGACACTATAAAAGAACTAACAGAAACATTTCCTTTAACATATTATGATACTTGTACCCAAGAACCATATGAAAGAGAAGGTAGATTTTGGGAACACATTTATAATTTTACAAACGACGGCTTTAACAAAGATACAGATAGAATTATGGTATGTGGCGGACCAGATATGAACTATCAATGTAGAGATTTTTTTGAAGATACAGGATTCACTGAAGGTAATTTAGGGGAAGCCGGCGACTTTGTTCTTGAACGTGCATTTGTAGATTAAGTTAATAATAAATAGTAGTCATGCAAGATGATGTAACTAAGAAAAACTTTGACTTATCGCTTTATAAACAGTTCCACAATCAAGAAGAACTTATAAATCCTTTCAAACATATCGAAGTTGAAAAAACTCCTGTGCAATTTTTATTGTTCACAGATTCGCCTGGCTGGGGTAATCAACATCCGTTATCAAGTACGCAGGAAACTCATAAAAACGAATTTGGTATAAACCTACATAACATATCTAGTGTTCCTGACCAAGTTTTACAAGCAGATAAGTGGAAAGACGGAAGATATAATCACTTAAACTTTAATACTAGTAGAGCAATGGGCGCCTACAAACTTGCACACGAAGTTAGAGAACATGGTTTTACATGTCAAGTTATAGATAATATGATGCATTTAGATATCGAAACAACTAAACGTATTATAGATAAGTTTGTAGGAGAAGAAACGTTGTTGTTAGGTGTTAGTAGTACATTTAGAAGTTTTCAATTATTACCAATGCGTTCATCTCTTAGTAATTTTGATCCTTTTGAAGGATTCACAGACGAAGAAAAAAATTACCATATGCAACAAATGTTTGTAAGGGGAGATGAAAATACAAGACTACATTTCTTTTCTACAGGTCACAAAGGTGACCAAATATTAGGAAAATATATTCATGACATAAATCCAAATGTAAAGTATATTGTAGGCGGAGCACACATAACATCTCAATTTCCTAAAACCAAAACAAATTTAATGGATTATATAAATTTAGGATTTGGAGATGTAACATTGCCTCAAATTTTACAACATTTAAAAGAAGGCGGAGATCCTAATCACCTGCCTACAAATAAAACAGGATTAAAAGTTACCCAAGACGGTGTTAGCGAATTAGATATAAAACATTCAACAATGAACTGGAGACCTGAAGACAATGTACAACCAGGTGAAATATTACCGTTAGAAGTGGCAAGAGGTTGTATATTCAAATGTAACTTTTGCTCTTTCCCTCTAAATGGAAAAGGCAAAGGCGAAGCAATACGAGATTTTAGTTATATTAGAGACGAACTTATTGAAAATTATGAACTATACGGTATAGAAGATTATTGGTTAACAGATGATACATTCAATGATGACCATCAAAAGATGGTTGACTGGTATGAAATGTCTCAGAGTTTACCATTCAAATTAAAATGGAGTTCGTATATTAGATTAGATTTAGTGTATGCTAATAGAAATCATGAGGTACCACAAGCAAAATTAATTGCAGATAGTGGTGCAAGGTTAATGAACTTAGGTATTGAAACAACTGATCCCGAATGTGCAAAAGATATAGGTAAAGGTCTGAACCCAACAATACAATTTGATTATTTAAGAGAACTAAGTGAAACACATTGGAAAGGTATGACCTTTATGAGTGGGATGATTGCTGGATTACCTAGTGACGATAAAAACACTATTAGAAAGATGGGTGCATTTTTATTATCAAAAGAAAATCCTTTACATACTATTAATTTGAATCCTTTATATATTAGACGTATAGATGACCATTCTCATTATTATACTGACCTAAGCGAAAGTGAGTTCAGCAAAAATTGGAAAGAACATGGTTATACTGAAACAACTAATGATATGAGAGGCGACCCTATACCAGATATAAATTCAGATTTGTATAAAACAAATATATCTTGGAAGAATAGAAACGGATTAACATTCTATGACACAATTAAATTTACAATGAGTTGGAATTCTAGATTAGCCAAGTCAGGTAAACATGCATCTAGTCCATTGTTTGAAGCACACGGCTTGCCTTATAAAGATGAACGTTTAGCATTACCTGGACATTTATATGATGACTTAAATAATTTTAAATTTAATTATCATGAGTATTGTAAAGTTAATGATTACTTTTATAATCTTTTTACCAAAAGTAATAAACACTACTCCAAGTAAAGTATAATTACTTACTATGGAACTACCACACAGACATCCTATAGCATTAATAGACAGTCATGAAATAATAGATGACAAATCTATTGTTGCTACTTACGAAGTCCAAGCAGACCATCCTGTCCTAGAAGGGCACTTCCCACATGTTAAAATATGGCCCGGAGTATATCTTATAGAAGGAATGAATCAATGTGCAGGTATCCATGCATTGCACCTTGCAGAACAAGATGTAGGAAAAGTAGAACATAGTGATTATGTTACTTTTGTTACTAGAGTAGACAACTGCAAATTTAGAAATCCAGTATTCCCTGGAAACATATTGACACTAAATGCATCATTAGTAAAGAGAAAACTGAATAATATTTTTTATGAATGTGAAATATTATGTGATGGAAAACGTGTTGCCTCAGCAAACATTGGTTTAACTGCTAAAAAACTTTAGTTTTTGGCATTTTGAATCAAAAAATACCTATTGACATTGCTTTTTTTAGAAGTTATACTAATTACCAATTAACATGGAGATGAATAATGACTTTTGAAATGGGCTTAGTATTTCTTGTTTTTGTTATATGTAATTCAATTTTTAGTTACAGAGCAGGCATGAGAGAAGGACAATTTTTAGGCATAGTTGGTTTAGTAACAATGCTTAAGGATCATAATATTTTGAAAAACAAAACTGCAATACATAACTATGATGCATTACCTCTTCCGGTAAAACAAGTACTGGAAGATCCAGAAAAAGTTTTATTAGAAGCAGAGTAGGATTATACTTAATGGCAAAACGCAAACCAAGAGCAAAGAATGTTTACTTTACCCCGGAACCGGATTGGAAAACTCTTCGCGAAGAAACAGACAATGAAAAACGAGAAAAGATTTTTCAGGACTGCCAGTACTTTGGAAGAACAGAGATAAGCGACAAGCCAAAAATTGCACTTACTAGAAAATGGATAAAAGAGAAGTCCGGTTGGGATAAAGATAAAATTAAAGTTATTCTAAAAAATCCAGACTGGGTATTTTCTTCTAGTGCTACTACATTCTTTATGGAAGACAAACTAGGTTGGATACCAGAAAATACTAGAAGTCATATTGACAAAAGAGCAGAAGAATGGTTAAAACGTGGTCATACTGTAGTAGAAGAAGCAGAAGCCAAAGCAGAAGAAAAAGCAAGTAAGCCAAAAATATCTATACAACAACGAATGCAAGAACAAATTGATCCTTTATTAGGTGAATGGGAAGGCTATATAGATGACTATTTAGATGGCAAAATGGCTCTTAAAGATTTCGATCCTTATAATGAAATGAGAGCATTTGATGGTGGGTGTATAAAACCTAATCATGCAAAATTAATTAGAGAATCGTATGTTAATCAAATAGCAGAAGCAGAAGAAATTATTAAGTGGGAGTGTGACCAACTTAAAGAAGGCTATTCGTTCATGACTCCTAAAATGCGTAAAGAGTACATTAAGTGGTTTGAAAAAATACAAACAGCATGTGATACAATAATTGAAACAGGCAAGTCTCAACGTAAGCCTAGAAAAAAACGTGTTGTTAGTAAAGAAAAAATGGTTGCTAAATTAAAGTTCCAATTAAACGAAAGTACGTTGGGCATAGCAAGTATTAGACCTGAAGAAGTAGCCTATGCTAATGAAGTTTGGGTATACAATACTAAGACACGAAAAGTAGGTGTATACCATGCACTTAATAAGGACCCTAGAGGACTAGCCAGACCAGGTACAGGACTTACAGTTAAAGGTACAACTATTAAAGACTTTGATCCAGCACAAAGTTTCCAAAAAACATTAAGAAAACCTGCCGAACAAATCAATAATTGGACAGGTAAAGCAAGAACACGTTTTGCAAAAGCATTCGAAGACATCAAAGCAGTAGAGACCAAATTAAACGGTAGAATAAACGACACAACAATCATTCTTAGAGCATTTTAAACCCAAAAAGTGATAAATAGTTGTATGGCAACTAGAATAGACCAAGTTGGGTACAACAACAGAGAAGAGATAATTGAAGAAATTCAGTTACGTCTTGCTGATGGAATGGTAGATGTTGAGTTAGACAGAGACCATTACGACATAGCAATTAACAAAGCAATACAAAAATACCGTCAATTGAGTAGCGGTAGTGTTGAAGAAGCAATTATCTTTATACAAACACAGGCAGGTATAGTAGAATATACACTTCCTGATGAAGTTATTGATGTTAAAAGACTGTACAGAAGAGGTATAGGTACTAATAGCGGTGGCGGTACTAACTTTGATCCATTTGATGTTGCATTCAACAATATGTATATGTTACAAGCAGGACAAGTAGGTGGTTTGGCAGTATTTGATGCATTTGCACAATACAAAGAAACTATAGGTCGTGTGTTTGGTAGTGAATACAATTTTACATTTAATAGAAACAGTAAAAAACTTACTATATTAAGAAATGTAAATCACGCAGAAGATATTGCTGTAGGAGTTAATAATTTTATACCAGAAAGTGTATTGATAAAAGATGTATATGCAAGTGATTGGTTATCTGCTTATGCTTTAGCACAAAGTAAAATGATGTTAGGAGAAGCAAGAAGCAAATTTACAGGTGGATTACCTGGACCAGGAGGAGCAATACAACTTAATGGCGATGCATTAAAGGCAGAGGCATTAACAGAACTAGAGCAGTTAATATCCGGAATCCATGCAATGGAAGAAGGTAATTCTCCACTTGGTTTTGTTATGGGTTAATTATGTCTGCCTTAAACGGTTGCTACATTAACCTAGATATACCTTTACCTATTACCCCACAAGAATTATTTGACGACGATGATATAGAATTCATTGAATGTGCAGACCCTTATTCTAAATATAAAGTACCACTAATTACTACAAATATACATTGGAATATAACAAATAAGCCGTCTCCAGATGGTATAGTAGGATACCTTACTAGTTACGAACTTGCAGACAAGTGTAAGTTTTATTTTGATAAAACATTTAAAGTAAATCCGTTAACAGAAAAATTGCAACCAGGATACCCTTACTATCCTATTACACTAGTTAGATTTAATCAGAGCTCTGCATATCACAGAGAAGGATTTGCAGATTGGTATACACAAGAACATAAAGAAGTTTTCCATTCACGTTTTCAAATGGCTATAAATTTTAAAATGTATGGAGAAGCAGAAGGTTCAGATGTATATTTTGGTCAACCATCTAATACTATAGTTGAACAAGAAAAGGATTTATCAAAATTAATTTTAGAAAGAAACAGAAGACGTGTTTCACAAAACGGTAGTCCCATAGGTACTAATAACTTTAGTAGAGTATCTGTACCAAACTCAGATAAAACTATGAGTGTGTATTTAGGTAGAACAGGTTTTCATGATGATAAATTTGAGAAAGAAAACATTAAAACTAAAGTAGTAAGGGAAGGATACCATTCCCCATATATTATAAATGTTCAACAGTGGCACAAAGTTGTTACAACAAATAAGCCAAGAGTTAGTTTGCGATATATGTGTGGAGATAAGTACAGTTTTGAAGAACTAGAAAAATTACATCAAAAAGGTAACTTAATCCATGCATGAAAAACACCCCTATATTGACTTAAAAGGCATCGAACTGCCTTTTAAATGTAGTGAACTTTTTTCTGAGCAAGATTATCAGGTTGCAGATGCGGACTATCAAATACGATATAACATACAAACACCTAATATTTTATGGGAAGGTTCGGAACAATCGTTGCTACCAACTAATTCAAGAAGCAGTAGACCTGTAAGTGTTATGGGTTACATTACTAATAAAAAGATACAACGTCAATTAAGAGAATTTTATAATGATACATTTAAAATTAATATAATAGACGATGCTTGGACAGTAGGCATGGGCGTAAAGTTATATCCTATAACATTAATTAAATTTCATGCTTCTACTGTATGGCACAGAGAAGGAAACGCAACATGGTATACACAAGATATTATAGATAAACTCAAAGGCAGAGTCAACTATGCTATAAACTTTCCTTTGTATGGGAATAAAAATAATAGTAAAGTAAAATTTGGCAAGCCTTGTGAAAAGTTATTATCAACTGAAAAAGAACTTATGCAAAAATTATTGACACAAGAAGATATTGTAGAAGGTGTTACAGCCAACGATAAATCTTTAAAAGTGTCTAGCAGTATAGATTCTGTTTTAGATGAAAGTAAATACAATATGGAAGTTGAAGGAATTAAAGATGGCTATCACTGTCCATATATTATTCCTTTAAGTTCATATCATAAAGTAGAGACAGACGGCACTAATAGAATAAGTTTACGATTTATGGGTAACAGTTCCAAATACACCTATGCAGACATTTGTAGAATGTATGATGAAGGCGAGTTATTAAGATGAGTTGCTATGTACAACTAGACAACGCAGAACTTAAAAATATTTTTGAGTTTGCTCAAGAAAGATTTATTTTAAGTTACAATAGATTTGACGGCAATGTTAAACAATTTAATGCAAACGGCGACAATGATTTTTTTGTAACAGAACATAATGATGGATATGTCTTTCTTTGGAAAAATGGTCTTGTAAATAAATTTAAACGTATGTTTAATAAAGTCTTGACAATACCTATTCATGACGTTATAATTCTAACTACACCAGCAAATAGTTGTTACCAATGGCATAACGAAGGCATGGAGCATACAGAACATTGTGTTCCAGTATATGCAGAAACTATAAATTTGGCAAGACGCTCAGTTGGTTTAAATTATCCGCTTACTAAAGCAGATTTAAGTAAAAGTAAAATAGAGTGGGCAACAGGTAGTAATAAGGTCAACGAGTTGTTAATAGACGGTTATAAAAATATTTACGACAAAGAAGTTTTAAACGGCAACATACCTAATCAACCTCAATTAGAAAACCACTTAAAGTTAAGAGGTACTGCTGAAGATACAGCAGAGCAATCTAAAATATTTACTGCAACATATGATTCTGGTGAAGGTGTTAGAATTAGATCCGGTCATAGTGTAGTGTATAACGAAGAGTTACTCACTAAAATTGATGAATATTATGGAATGCCAGTACCCACAGTTGTACGAACAAATGAATGGCATAGAATTAATAATGAGGAATGTTCAGAAACTCGTATTATGTGTTCTGTAAGTTTCGACTCAGAATATACATTTGATGATATACAAGAATTAATAACTAACAGCGAGTTTATAAAATGATTATAGGTATTACAGGATTAATTGGATCAGGCAAAGACACCGTTGCCAACTTATTTGTAGAAAGAGGCTGTACTCAAGACAGTTTTGCCGCACCTTTAAAAGATGTATGTTCTAGTATTTTTGGTTGGGACAGAAATATGCTTGAAGGAGATACTGTAGAAAGTAGAGACTTTAGAGAAACACCTGACATGTTTTGGACTAGAAAGTTAGGTATTGATAACTTCACACCTAGATTAGCATTACAACTTATGGGAACAGAAGTATTAAGAGAACATTTTCATAAAGATATTTGGATTGATAGTTTAGAATATAGAATGCGTAAAGCAGTTAAAGAATCACCGTGTGTTGTTATTAGTGATGCTAGATTTACAAATGAATTAGATTTAATAAAAAATCTAGGCGGTGCTGTAATTAATGTAAGACGTGGTGAATTACCTGCATGGTACTATACAGCAGTTCAGGCTAATCAAGGTTATGTTCCTGCACAACATAAAATGGTTACACAACATAAGAGCGTACATCTAAGCGAATGGAACTGGATAGGCTATGAGTTTGATTATGTAATTGAAAATGATTCAGACTTAGATGCACTTCAAACTAAAGTAAAAGACATACATTTACAAATTAATCCAGACCAATAAAAATTCCGTATTTATCTAAATCGACAGATTCTAGTGTACCCACTTTTGTAATAATACCTTTTTTACGTTTTTTTGATAAATATTCGTATAATTAGATTCATATCACAATAGGAGAATAATATGGCTACATTAGTATCACCCGGTGTTAGCATTAGTGTTACCGATGAATCGTTCTATGCCTCGGCTGGAACAGGAACAGTTCCTCTAATTATAGTAGCAACTGCTCAGGATAAAGCAACCCCTGACGGTTCTGGAACTGCATCAAACACAACTAAAGCAACAGCAGGTAAATTAAAACTTATTACAAGCCAACGTGAACTACTACAGACTTTTGGTAATCCATTATTTCATTCAAGTGGTTCTGTTGCATTAAACGGATATGATCTCAACGAATACGGTCTACTAGCGGCCCACAGTTTCTTAGGACTTGCCAACAGAGCATACGTCTTAAGAGCAGACATCGACTTAGGCGAACTTAAAGCATCTTCTACTGCACCAACAGGCGCAATAGCAGATGGAACTTACTGGTTAGATACAGCAAGTTCATTGTTCGGACTAAGAGAATGGTCAGGAACCGCTTGGGTTAAGAAAGACGTAAGTGTTGTAGATGCTATCAACGTAAATTCAGGAACAGGCGGACCGAAAAGAGCATTTGGCTTAAACGGTGACTATGCGGCAGTGGCAAACACAGCCTCAGGTACTGCAACTGACATTAAATTTTACGAAAAATTCAGCGATGACTGGTACCAAATCGGTACTTCAAGTTGGGACTCTGCTACAAGCGGTGACTTCCAATTTGCAAGTCATACAACTGTTCCAACTACACAATCTGATGGAGTAACATCTTTATCAGCAGGTGATGTTTTCATTCAAACTTCAACACCTAACCAAGGTGCAAGTTTAAGTGTTAAACTTTATAGTGCTTCAACTAAAGCATTTAGTTCAGTAAGTGCTCCTTTATATGCCAACACAGATGCGGCATATTCAGACATTGGAACAGCAAACGTTTCTGTTGGTAACCTTGTTGGTGTATTCAACAACGCCGCCACAGAAGGCGAAATCGAACTAAAAAGACATAATGGTAACGCAACAGTCGTTGCTACTGGTTCGGCAATTAGCAACTTAGATGTTTCAGGTAACTCTAGTTTTGACATTGTTTACAATGGAACTACAGTTGTTGTAACATTAGCAGGTACTATATCAGGTACTCCTGCAACTTCAACGGCAGAAGACGCCGTGTTTGATATTAACGCCGCATTATCCGGTGCTAGTATTTCAGAAGTTTCAGCAAGTTTAGGTTCTAGCGACAATGTCGTTTTAACTTCTTCAACAGGAAGAGATATTGTATTACAAAGTAACCACGCAGACTTTGGTCCAAGTTCAGTAGGATTTGGTTCTCAGGCGGTTACAGCAGGTATTACATATTCAAACTTTGCGGCTCTAAGTTACGAAGCAAGTAAAACTCAAATTACAGGTACATTAGCAGAAGGTACTTACTGGTACAATGCTACAGTGGCTACAGCAAACATTGATTTGCTAGAACACAATGGTACTACTTGGGTTACTTTCTCAAAAGACTTTCAAGCGAAAGCAAGTGCTCCAACTACACAATCAGATGGAACTGCTCTAGTGGCAGGCGATGTATGGTTAGATTCTGATGATACAGAAAACTATCCAGCACTGAACAAGTGGTCAGGAACAGCATGGGTGGCAGTAGATGGCGCAGACCAAGTTACTGCTGAAGGTGTTGTATTTGCAGACTTCAGACAATCTTCCTCAGGAAGTTTGGATGCAGATGCTCCTCAGGCTTCTAAATATCCAAATGGTATTTTAGGTTGGAACAAACGTGCATCATCCGGTAACGTTAAAGAGTATAAAATTAACTATACTCCAAGCGGAACAAACATTGGTAATGTTTGGGTAGATGCTAGTGGAAACAAACCAGACGGAAAAATGTATGGTTTAAGAAAGGCAGTACATAACTTAGTTAAAACTAAGATGCAAGGTGCTATTGCTTCTAATGATGACATCAGAAGTGAAATTAATGCATTTAACATTATTGCCGCTCCTGGTTTCCCAGAATTGCTAGACGAAATGATTTCACTAAGCACAGACAGAAGAAATACTGCTTTTGTTGTTGGTGATACTCCTTTTAGACTTAAAGCAGATGCAACTAGTATTACTAACTGGGCTTCTAACGCCAACAATGCTAGTGAAAACGGCGAAGATGGACTTGTTTCAAGTTCACCTTATGCGGCAGTTTACTATCCTAGTGCATTGGCAACAAACTTAGACGGAACTAACGTAGTTGTTCCTTCCTCACATGTTGCTTTAAGAACTATAGCATTTAATGATAACGTTTCTTTCCCTTGGTTTGCACCAGCAGGATACCAAAGAGGATTAGTAGACAATGCTTCAAGTGTTGGATACGTTGATCCTACTTCAGGTGAATATGTTAGTGTAACATTAAACGAAGGTCAAAGAGACACATTATATCAAAACAAAGTTAATCCAATTGCTTCCTTCCCAGGAAGAGGACTTTCAGTATTTGGTCAGAAAACTCTGAACCCAAATGCAAGTGCATTGGATAGAATTAACGTTGCTAGATTGTTAGTGTATATCAGAGAAAGACTTGATGACGTTGTTAAACCTTTATTGTTTGAACCAAACGATACTATTACTAGAGCGAAAGCGAAAGCGATTGTTGATGGATTATTAGAACAACTAGTAATTCAACGTGGATTATTTGACTTTATCACAGTTTGTGATACTACAAATAACACACCAGCAAGAATAGATAGAAACGAATTGTATATTGATATTGCTGTACAGCCTATCAAAGCAGTTGAATTTATCTATATTCCGATTAGAATTCAAAACACTTTGGGTTCAACTGGTAATTAATTTAACAGGTAAAACTTTAAGAAAGGGCTTTTTAGCCCTTTCTTTTTGACTCTAATTAAAGTACCTTTTAATTTTTTTCGTACTGATTTGATAAATAAGTAGTAACATTAAACCGAATACAATTATTTTGGTTATATGGTTTAGGAGAAATAAAAATGGCAGAAGAAATAGTAAAAACCAAAAGTAAATTTGGCGTACCATTTGAATCTAACGACGGCGCAGGTATTTTAATGCCTAAACTAAAATTTAGATTTAGAGTCAAGTTTACAAATAATTTTGGCGAAGGCGGCAGAGGATTAGAACTTGCACAAAACGTTATGAACGTTACAAGACCTAAAGTTGCCTACGAGGAAGTTACAATTGATAGTTATAATTCTAGAGTCTATGTTGCCGGTAAACATGCTTGGGAACCAATCACAGTTGTTTTAAGAGATGATATTAGAAACTCTATAACAAAACAAGTTGGTGCTCAAAATATGAAACAGTTAAACCACTTCGAACAAAAGAGTCCAATTGCAGGTTCTGACTATAAATTTGATATGACAGTAGAAATACTAGATGGTCAAACAGCAGATGCAACAGAATACTGGAGTTTGGAAGGTTGTTTCTTAACAAATACCGATTACAGTGATTCAGACTATGCAACTAGTGAACCAGTTCAGGTAACTATGACAATTAGATATGACAATGCTATTCACGTATCAGGTGATAGTGGTGCAGTTACTGACTTGGAAAGCGGATTATTCCCAGTACAAGACTTAGGTAATGCTACCGACATGGCATAATCTAATTTTTTAATTATGCGTCGAGGTAATTAGATGAGTACACCTACAAATCTTAAAGATGCGATAGCTCAAAATGCTCTTCAGGGACAATATGTCCCTGATTGGCTCTATGACGTCATGGCATTAAAGAAAGGCTTATACAATGGTATGGTCGTCGACTCATTTGATCCTAAAGGTGGCAACTCAGGTGCATTTTATCAAGACTTCAAAAATGCAGAAAGGTTCAAACCATCAAACACCCCTGTACGTCAAAAGTTCAATGGTTATGTCAACTTTAACTTTAATCCAAAAGTACAAGTTGATTTTTTAAATGATGTAGAATTCCAAAACAGACTAAGCAGTATGGTAAAGACTTCAACTATACCTTCTGCAGAGTTTGCCGTAGATACAAAAAATCAATATAACAGAAAACGTTTAACAGTAAGTGCTGTTGATTACAAGCCTGTAACTGTATCTGTTTATGATACTACAGATAGTCTTTGGGTAATTATGTTGATGAGAATGTATTCTCATTTATTTACAAATCCCACAAATTTATATGACATTGATACTAGTGGTGAAAATCCATCAAGTACAAAGAAAAATATAAAATATGATGTTGTACCTGAAGCAGTACCATCAGGCGATGGAGAAGGAACGTCAGGTAGTTTTAATAGACCGTTTGATAGTAACTCCTCAGGTTTAAATTTACAACCAGGCGATGAAAGAAACTTTATTACTAGTATAGATATAGTACAGTATCACGGTCAAAAAGTTATTAAGTATACATTATTTAATCCTATGATTACTAGTTTTGAAATAGACGGTTTAGATTATTCCGATTCTGGTGCTAATATGATTAACCTTAATATTATGTACGAAAACTTTACAATAGACCCAAATGTTAATTCTTGGATTAGTGAAGATGACCTAAAAAGATTTTCAGCATCAAACAAAGCAAACTGGAAATTACTGAGAGAAGGTCGTAAAAGTGAATTCCCAACTGGAGGAACTACTTTATATCCAGAAGAACTTAAAGAACGCGGCATAGGATTTTTAAATAATGTTGGTAGAAGAGAACAAGTTAATTTCCTTGATTCATTTGGCGCAGGTGATACAGAGCAAGTACCAAGTAATCAAGCATCAGCAGATTCACAACAACAAGATCCTATTGTATATGGCGCAGGTGGAAGAAGAATATAATGAGTACTTCTTTATACGAAACATTTGGTAATGAAGTTAATTACGAAATTAGAAAAGACAAACTAGTCAAATTTTTAGAAAACAGCACAATAAACTTTCCTTTACCAGAAGCAAGTGTAGAAATATTAACCACTATGCTTGGTAAAGAACAAAATACAGGAATGAATGCTGATGAAATTGATATGGTCTTTAACAGACTTACAAGCATTGGATTCAACGAAAAAACTGCAACAACATTAGCAGTAGCATTAATACAAATTGCAAAAAAACAAGGTGTTCATCCTATTGAATACTTCGAACTTAATGAAAGTTCTATCACATTAGCGGAAAATACATATAAAGCCATAAATAATATAAGACCTAAAGGCAATCTTATTGGTTTGACAGTTGGTAAAACTAACAAACAAAGTAAGATAGCAAATATAATTAGACCTTAGGAGAAAATATACATGGCGTCTCGATATTCGCAAGGATTATTTCAACCTCAGAACCCAGACAAGTACGTTGGCGGTACAATGCCCTTTGCTAGAAGCAGTTGGGAGACAAAATTTATGCAATTTTGCGATAGCCATCCTAATATACTAAAATGGGCAAGTGAAAATGTAAAAATTCCTTACAGACATCCTATGACAGGTAAGATTACAAACTATGTACCTGACTTTATGGTACAGTATCAAGATAAAAATGGCAAAACATTAATTGAGCTCATAGAAATCAAACCTAAAAGCCAGACAGTTATAGAAAATGCAAGAGGCAGAGGGGATAAACTTGCAACAATGGTCAATGCCGCCAAATGGACAGCGGCACAAGAGTGGTGCAAAGCAAAAGGCATACATTTTAAGGTTATAACAGAAGAACAGATTTTTAATAAACCAAAACGTACTACAAAGCCTAGAAAAAAATCTAGATAGTAATGAGTGATTACTTAGACCTTCCTAAATTTCAGTTGCATAACATATTAGACTGCAATCATAATACACCCAAACTATTTAATCACACATATGGAAGATTTGTTCCATTTTATATAAAAGATATTTTGTATTGCTATATTCCTATACCAAAATGTGCAACACAAGATACCCAACGTGCCCTATGGGAACACCCAGAAGTTGATACAGCAGGTGAAATGTTTCCTTCTAAATTAAAAGAAGCACGTTGGTTTTGTGGACACAGGGAAATACATCAACGTTTGGGCTCAGCATACGTCAGTTGGAAAACACACGTGAATAGTTTAGGTATAAATCCAATACCCTTTCAAGATTTATTAAAGAAACCTGAACTTTGGGACGAACATATACAACCTCAAGAGTCATTTTTACAAATATTTAAAGATATGCATATAGAGTATACAACATTAGTTGTTGATAGCGAACAACCAGAACTATATAGTAGAGCATTATCAAATTTTTTGAATATAGATATTACAATAGGTAAATAGTAGCATGACTAAGAAGTTAGAAGAAGAGTTTAACCTACCACCCATCGAAGATGTAGAAGATAAACCTACAGAAAAAGAAATCGTAGAAGTTATTGATGTCGAAGATGTGGAAAAAGCATTAACTACAGCAGAAAAAATAGATAATGCTCTGCGTAATGTAAAAGGCTTAGACGAACATGATACTAACATGGATGATATTGCTCAACAGGCAGTAGATAGTTACCAACAACTTATGAATTTAGGTATGAATGTTAGTGATAGAGATGCAGGTAGCATATTTGATAGTGCGGCTAAGATGTTAAAAACAGCCTTAGATGCAAAAGACAGTAAAATTAATTCTAAACTAAAACAAATTGATATGATGATTAAGAAAGCAAGATTAGATTCTAATGCAGGTTCTTATGATGACGGTACTTCCGGCCCACAAGCGGCTTTGGACAGAAATGAATTACTTAAAATTATCAATACTAAAGAAGATTAATTAGGTCTTACCCATTCACCGTTTCTAAATACAGCAAGTTCCCCTTTATTACATAATGTATATTCGCCTTCTTTGGGATTTTGTGGTTCTCTAACTCTTATGCACATACTTTTATTTATAAATAATTTGATAAATATGATAAATAAGTGTAACAGGAGTTTTAAACTATGAAAGACTTAAAAGAATTAATTAACGAATCTTTTAGCAAAGAGTATGGCTATAGAATTAAGTTATCAAGAGATTGTAGTGCAGATGACTTATCTAAATTAGAGTCAGCCCTTGCAAAGTATAACTTAGTTAGTGCTACTCCTTGGAAAAGATTACCAATACAAGAAAATCCAATAGAGTTTAAGAGACTTAAAGGATTGAGTGTTACATCAGAAGTATGCAGTACAGATGTAGTACTAAAATATCCAGTAAATGAAAGAATTTTAGAAGTTTACGTTGCAGTTGCTTGTGGTTGTGACCACGAAAGAGTAATTGTTATGGGTGTTGACAATCCAAAAAGGATTGAAAGTGAAATGGCAGAAGAAAGACTTGCTAACGATAAAGATAGACAAGTAGAAGTGCCAGAAGCAGTACTAGATGAAGTAGATAGTTCAGCAGACCAAGACCATTATGAAGCACAACAGGATGGAATTGCAGATGGACCTTTATTTGGTGAAGAATATAATCAAAAGTTCCTAGCAGAACTAGAAAAAATTAAAGCAGAAAAAGGTGCAGACTACTTCCGTAACTATCCTAGCAAAGATGGTATAATGGGTGATGACCTACAAGCAATGCATGATAATATTACAGGCAAAGCACACGGTGGATTGGCTCCAGAAGCCAAACATGCAGATGTAATTTCACAATCATCGAGACGTAACTAGGATTTATTATGGACAATATAGAACTTAACAAAAAACTATTAGACATTATGTCAAAATCTTTAGCAGAAGGTGGCGAATGCTATCAGTGTGATGGTAAAGATCCAGATTGTCCACAATGTAACGGTTCCGGATATGTTCAATATCCAGATGATCCACAAGAACCAAGTCAAGAAGAAATAGACAAGCATACTAAGAAAGAAAGTGCTCCATATGGTGAGCCAAGTCAAGAAGAAGAAATGTATAATAAGTTAATCGTTGCATACGAAAACGGTGAAGAAGACTTAGCAGAAGTTTTGGGTATGAGTATGGAAGAACTTGATGACGAAATGAGTGAATATGCTAGAGACCATAACTTGCACATGGACGATGACAGAGATGAAGTAGTACAAGGCTATATCGAAGATGTAGTTCATAATGCAGACTTTAAAGATTATGGTACTGCTATGTATGATGATGTACAAGAAGGCAAAGAGTCTGTTGAAGACTGTATCCGTAAAACACTTGAAAAAGAAGGTGGAGCGGCTGGAAAAAGTGCTCTAGTTGATGCTTGTAAGAAAGCAGGCTATTCCGAAGAAGAGTGTAATAATGCAATGTCTAAAATGTCTGATGTTAAAAAACATGAACATGGTGACTATATATTAGAATCACAAGAAGAATTAGAAGAACTTGCAATGCCATGTGGTGCAGAAGAAGAAAGTCCACAAGTAGAACAGTCTGTTGAATTTAGACAGCACAAAAATACTGATAAAGGCTCTGTTACAATTGAAGCAAGTGCTGATGATATGCAAGAATTATCAAAAGTTTTAAAATTAGCAGGTTTAACACTTCCAAAAGACATGAATCATGACCAAGATCCTATACAACCTGTTTCAGATGAACCAGTTATGGTAGTACCAGATGCAGAAGATGGTGATAAACCTACTATGAACTTTCCTAAGACAGATGTTGACCCTAACATGTCGCAAGATAAAGCAGTTTTAACAAGTGTCATTAGAGATAAACTTAGAGACTACCTCAAAAACAGTCAAAGATAGTAAAACATTCGCTTTTACTCACATAAATAAGTAATATGCCAAAAGGAACAGTTAATACTGAGCTGGTAAAACCGGCTTATCAAAAATTACAGTATGACCAAGACATGCTTCGTGAATTTCAAGCATGTTGTGACCCTAATGACGGTGCTTTATACTTTATGAAGAAGTATGTACAAATACAGCACCCTACAAGAGGCGGTATTCCATTCGAACCGTTCGATTATCAAGAAGATTTAGTAGAAAATTACAATAAACATCGTTGGTCTATCAATATGTTAGGTAGACAGATGGGTAAAACTACTGTGGCGGCTGGATATTTACTTTGGTTTGCTATGTTTAAACCTGATAGTACAATATTAGTTGCGGCTCACAAGGCGGCTGGTGCTCAAGAAATTATGCAACGTATAAGATATGCTTATGAAAGCATACCAGATTATATTAGAGCCGGTGTTTCTGAGTATAACAAAACAAGTTTATCCTTTGATAATGGTTCTCGTATAGTTAGTAGTACAACAACAGAAAATACTGGTCGTGGTATGTCCCTAACATTAATTTACTTAGATGAGTTTGCATTCGTACCACCCAGAATTGCAAAAGAATTTTGGACAGCATTGTCCCCAACACTAAGTACAGGTGGTAAATGTATAATGACATCAACACCAAACAGTGATGAAGATACTTTTGCACACATTTGGAACCAAGCAACAAAGACTGTAGATGAATATGGTAATCCATCTGAAGTAGGAATTAACGGTTTTAAAGGATATTTGGCAACATGGGACCAACATCCAGACAGAACTGAAGAATGGGCTATGGAAGAACGTAGCAGAATTGGTGAAGAACGTTTTAGAAGAGAGCATGAATGTGAGTTTATCATATATAACGAAACATTAATCGATGCTTTAAAACTTGCAAATATGAAACCAACAGACGCATTGTATAAAATGGGCCAAGTTCGCTGGTATAAACGTCCTAAAAAAGATTCTATGTATGTTGTAGCACTAGATCCTAGTGCAGGTACAGGAGGAGATAACTCCGCAATACAAGTAATTGAACTTCCTAGCATGATGCAAGTTGCAGAATGGTGTCATAATAAAACTCCTATTGAAGGGCAAGTTAAAACTATGATGGAAATTTTGCAAGAAATCCAGCAATATGAAGCAAAAGAAATATATTGGACTGTAGAGAATAATAGTATTGGAGAAGCCGCACTAGTTGTTATTAGAGATACAGGTGAAGAACAATTTCCAGGAACATTTTTACATGACCCCGTAAAAGTACACGGGAGAAAAGGCAGAAAAGGTTTTCATACTAGTAGCAAAACAAAAATAGAAGGCTGTATCCAAATTAAAAGATATATAGAAAACGAAAAATTAAGAATTAATAGTAAAGCATTAATTGGTGAACTTAAAACTTTTGTTGCTAGAGGAAATAGTTTTGCGGGTCAGCCAGGCGAAAGTGATGACTTAGTAATGGCTACAGTTGTTGCATGTAGAATGATATCATACATTGCAACGTTTGAAGATGATATTTTTACAGTAGTTAATTCAACGATAGGAGTTGAGAAAGGCGAAAGGGACGAAGGTCCGTTTGACGAATATGACGAGCCTATGCCAATAGGATTTTTATAATGTCAAAATTAATGTTATGTCTAGGCCCGGCTAGAACAGGAACAACATGGCTTTGGGAAAACCTAAAGAACACTTATAACACCCACCCACTAAAAGAAACATTTATATGGTGTGATAAGCCATATGAAGATTTCCCTTTGACATACAAAGGCAAACCCATAGACATTACCAAAGAACAATATATAGATATTGTAAAAGAATCCACAAAACCATATATGGATTTTTCTTTAGGTTGGTATCAAGCATTTAGAGATACTTCCTTTATAAAACAATTAAATGAAACCTTTGATTTATCTGTTTACATTATAATACGAGATCCTTATCAATCTTGGATTTCTATGATTAATCATACTAGTTGGTATCTACATACTAAAACGTTTACAGGTAATGTATTTGATGAAGAGTCTTTATTATTTAATAGCACAGAAGGTGTTAAATTGTTAGAACGTAAACAATTACAATGGGAAAGACGTAAAGGAAAAGATACATCAAGTTTAGTATATTCACAATACAAGTATAAAGATATAATCACAGCATGGGAAGAATTAGGTCTTAATGTTGTATTAATAGATTACAATGCAATTAAAAATAAAGACACAAATTACCTTAATAACAAATTTAATGTAGACATTGACTGGGACTATACTACCACTTACTCTACAGAAAGGAACGTTTTAATACAAGATAATACTGTAAATACAGATGTTAAAGAGTGGATATACAATTACTACCAAAATGATTATTCCTATTTAAACACCATAAATGATAAATACAAGTAGGAGAGAACATTAATGGCAATATCAGTTAAAACAGTAGCAGATAAAGTATTCAATCTTTTAAAAGGATATGGATACGAAGTTGACACCTACGATAAAGAAGGTAACGTTGTTGGCGACCCTGCAGATGCAATTAGATTTTATGTTGACCAACCTGATTTGCTTATAACACTTAATGTTCCAACAGAACAAATTAGGTTTAGTGTTAGTAAAAATACAGAAGAAACAGACCAACTTAGAAATCAATTAAAACAATTATGTAAAAATTATTTAATGAGTTTGGACTTTAGAGTATTTGGTAAAACACTAAAACCAAGCAGTGATAAAATAAACATTGCCAAAGTATCTAAAGAGACCGACATGAAAGAAACAAATGAATTAAGAAAACTAGCAGGATTAGAAGTAGAAGCAGTTGAAGATAAAGCATATGATTTTGAACCAACACCAGAAGCAGAAGCATGGTATAAGTCTATAGTGGATCACGATGACCTCGATAACATGTATAACCAATGGGAAGAAGCATTTTCACAAGCCGACACTGAAGATAAAGTTGATGTAGCATTACATCATGTGCAAGGTTTATTAGCAGATGGGCCATTAGACGATTACAATACTTTATGGCAAGCATGGGAACAAGATGAAGATATAGAAGATATGCTACCAAAATATCAAGCAATGGCAAAAAAATCAGCAGGAACTCCTGAACTTCCTATGATGGGAGAAGCAGAAGCAATTAAAGAAGCAAGTTTAGGTCCTGTACAAGGATCACTTAAAACAAGTTATCAACCACTTGATAGTGTTAAGATAGTAGTAAAACATTCTAAGCCTGTAAACGAAGAAGTACGTGGTTCTAGAAGTAGAAACATTAGTAAGATTTTCATACAAGCAAATGAAGAACGTTTCTTGTTTCCAAGTAAAAATTTAAATGGTGCAAGAGCAATGGCTAGACATATTTACAATGGTGGCGTAATGCATGATTCAGTTGGCGAAAGCATTGTAAACATGTGTAAAGATTTTGGCAAACTTAAAGAGTTTATTAGATATGTAAACAAAAAAGGGTTAGTTAATGAAGAAAATTCACAATATGTATCACTTGCCAAAGAGCATGTAGAAAATATAAGAACTACATTTAAAAGATTAAGTGGCGTAAAGTCATATGCTAATGCTGTAGAAAGTTTAAAAGACTTGGATGTAGAAGTAGTTAATGAAGTAAATTTAGAAGACTATTTTACAGAAACACATTTTGATGAAAAGGTTGGTAATGTACATGATACACTTAGTAAATTAGTAAACAAACAATCAGCATTTGAAAGTTACATTATGAATGCTATAGAGAATGAAACATTTGATAATGCTAAATCACTAATTAGAGAAAGTGATGTAATGACGTTTGATTCACCAAATGCTAGATTAGGATACCAAGTATCACAATTAGGACAAGCATCTGCAAGTGAAAAATTAGGCGGATACTTATCAGGTATTGGTAATAAATTATCAAACGGTGGCGACTTGAATCAATTTGAATACAGAGCAGTTAAGGCAAGTTTGTTATCAGCACAAAATAGTAATCCTATAATGGCTGAAAACAAAACAGCAGAACAAAAATATGAGGACTTTATAGATACATTTATTAAGTCTCCAGAACCTTTTGCTCAATAAAACACAGTTTTTATCTATATAAGGATAAATACTATTATAACAAAGACAACGGTTAGTGTCGAAAGACATAAAAAGGTTGACAACATGGCACAAAGAAAGTAATATAAACCCAGTAAGAACACAAACACAGACGTTCTTACACACATGGCACATATAAGGAGAAAATTATTATGGCATCTTTAGCAGAAATTAGAGCAAAACTAGCCTCTATGGAGAATAACTCCAAAACATCTAGTTCATCAACAGGCGGCGACAACGCCATTTATCCACACTGGAATATCGACGAAGGCACTTCAGCAACAATGAGGTTCTTGCCTGACGCAGATACTAACAACACTTTTTTCTGGGTAGAAAGACAAATGATTCGTTTGACTTTCCCAGGAGTAAAAGGTGGGGATATGAAACCTGTAACAGTACAAGTACCTTGTGCAGAAATGTACGGCGATACTTGTCCAGTATTAACTGAGGTTAGACCTTGGTTCAAAGATGCAAGTCTTGAAGACTTGGGTCGTAAATATTGGAAAAAAAGAAGTTACATTTTCCAAGGATTTGTAACTGAAAACCCACTTAGCGAAACAGCACCTGAAAATCCAATCAGACGTTTTGTTATTTCCCCTCAAATCTTTAATATCATTAAATCAGCATTAATGGACCCAGACATGGAAAATATTCCAACTGACTATACTGCTGGTACCGATTTTAGAGTAACTAAAACAACCAAAGGTCAATATGCTGACTACAGTACATCTAAATGGGCTCGTAAAGAACGTGCATTAAATGAAACTGAATTAGCGGCGGTTGATGCAAATGGCTTGTATACACTTTCAGACTTTTTACCAAAAAGACCTGGACAAGATGAACTTAACGCAATTAGCGAAATGTTCCAAGCATCAGTTGATGGTGAGTTATACGATCCAGAACGTTGGGCAAATTTTTATAAGCCATATGGAGTAGAAACACCTAGCACGGCTAAAACGCAAACAACAACAGCACCAGCACAGGCGGCTCCGGCTCCTGCGGCACCAGTTGCACCTGCACCTGCACCAGCAGTAGCAGAAGCGGCTCCTGTAGTTGAAACTCCTGCACCAACACCTGCACCTGAACCAGTTGCAAGTGCTCCAGCAGAAGGCGGCGAAAAGCCAAGTGCAGATGATATTCTAAACATGATTAGAAACCGTTCTTAAGGAGACTAACATGCAGAAACCATTTGACTTAACAAAGTTCAGAACGGGTATCACTAAAAGCATCACTGGTATCAGTGCAGGCTTTCATGATCCTCAAGACTGGATTAGCACAGGAAACTATACACTAAACTATCTTATTAGTGGCAACTTCCAAGGCGGAGTTCCATTAGGTAAAGTTAGTGTGTTTGCTGGTGAGTCCGGTTCAGGTAAAAGTTTTATTTGTTCTGGCAACCTTGTGAAAAACGCACAAGACCAAGGCTGTCAAGTAGTATTATTTGACAGTGAAAACGCACTTGATGAAGATTGGTTACAAGCATTAGATGTTGATACTAGTCCTGAGAAACTTCTCAAGATTAGTGTTAGCATGATTGATGATGTTGCTAAGACAATCAGTGATTTTGTAAAAGACTATAAATCTAATTATGGTGATTTACCATACGAAGAACAACCTAAAATGCTATTTGTAGTAGACAGTTTAGGTATGTTATTAACACCAACAGATGTTGACCAATTCCAAAAAGGTGACATGAAAGGTGATATGGGTAGAAAGCCAAAGGCATTAAC
>MDTG01051030.1_pt1 | contig 37698 bp, 35 predicted proteins | sample 811421 | NCBI WGS metagenome assembly MDTG01 (sample SAMN05326645, study PRJNA326480) | marine metagenome | isolation source: seawater | place: Pacific Ocean: South East | collected 2011
AGATTTTACTAATGAAAAGTAATATAAAAACGAAAAAAACAATTAACAACAAGGTTAAAGATATGAGTCTAGCAGAATGGGGCAGAAAAGAAATCAAGCTAGCTGAATCTGAAATGCCTGGTTTAATTGCTATTAGAAAAGAGTATGCAAAATTAAAGCCATTGAAAGGAGCGAGAATTGCCGGGTGTTTGCATATGACAATACAAACAGCAGTGCTTATAGAAACCTTGGTAGAGCTGGGAGCCGATGTGCGTTGGAGTTCCTGCAATATTTTTTCTACTCAAGACCACTCTGCAGCAGCAATTGCTGCAACAGGAATACCTGTTTTTGCATGGAAGGGAATGAGTGAGGAAGAATTTAACTGGTGCATAGAACAAACATTATTTTTTGGAAAAGAAAATAAACCTTTGAATATGATATTAGATGATGGCGGTGATTTAACAAATTTAGTTTTGGATAATTACCCTGAACTCATAAATGGCATTAGAGGAATAAGTGAGGAAACTACAACTGGCGTTTTGAGGCTTTATGAAAGAGAAAAAAAAGGAACATTGCCTAAACCTGCAATCAATGTAAATGATTCAGTAACAAAAACAAAATTTGATAACAAGTATGGTTGTAGAGAGTCAGCCGTAGATGCGATAAGAAGGTCTACGGATTTGATGTTAGCAGGCAAAAGAGTAGTGGTATGTGGATACGGTGATGTTGGAAAAGGAACAGCAGCATCTTTTGCTTCTGCAAATTGTATTGTCACTGTCACTGAAATTGATCCAATTTGTGCATTGCAGGCTGCTATGGACGGCTTTGAAGTAAAAAAATTATCAACTGTTATTTCTGATGTTGACATAGTAGTAACAGCAACTGGAAATAAGGATATAGTGAATGAAAACCACTTCTTGAAAATGAAAAACAATGCAGTTGTTTGTAACATTGGTCACTTTGATAATGAAATTGATATGAATTGGCTTAATCTAAATTACGGCCATTCTAAAACAGAAATTAAACCTCAAGTTGATCAATATGAGCTAAATGGAAAACAAATAATTGTTTTAGCAGAGGGTAGGTTAGTTAATCTCGGCTGTGCAACTGGGCATCCAAGTTTTGTTATGAGTAATTCATTTACAAACCAAGTTTTAGCGCAAATTGAATTATGGATTAATCATAAAAAATACCATAATAAAGTATATACTTTACCTAAAATTTTAGACGAAAAAGTCGCTTCTTTACATATCGATAGTCTTAACATTGAATTAGAAAAGTTAACTCAGGATCAAGCAAAATATATAAATGTAAATACTGAGGGTCCTTTTAAGTCAGATAATTATAAATATTAGTAAAATGAATAAATATAAAGTAGGCATTATTGGAAATGGTTTTGTTGGTGAGGCACAAGCATTTGCTTTTTCACCAATATCAGAACTTAGAATCTATGATATTTCACCTGAAAGATCAAGTCATTCGCTAGATGAGGTACATGAATGCGATTTTATCTTTGTTTCAGTACCAACACCAATGTTTATTGACGGCCATCAAGATCTATCTTACATTAATAAAGTATTTGAAAAAGCTTGTGTTGGACCTATATATATTATAAAGTCGACTGTTTTGCCTGGAACTACAGATAAATTAATTTCAAAGTATGAAAAATTAAAAATCATTTTTTCACCTGAGTTTCTAACAGAAAGAACTGCCAAAATTGATATGCTTACACAGTCGCGAATAATTCTTGGTGGAGAAAAAAGGTTGATTAGTCAGGTAAAATCCTTGTTTAATCGCAGATTCAAAAATAAAAATATTATTCTAACTGACTCTATAACAGCGGAGTTGATTAAGTATATGAACAATTCCTTTCTCGCTACTAAAGTTTCTATTATGAATGAATTTAAGCTCCTTTCAGACAAAATTGGTGCATCATGGGGTGATGCTTTGAACGGCTTTGCCTCTGACGGGAGAATTGGTGATAGTCATTTAGATGTTCCTGGTCATGATGGAAAACTAGGTTATGGGGGTACATGTTTTCCCAAAGACGTTAATGCCATAATCAATTTTGCAAAAAAAAATGGTATCAATTTAAATTCCATTCAGGGAGGTTGGAAAACTAATTTGGAAGTTCGTCCAGAGAAGGACTGGGAAAATAATAAAGGAAGGGCTATTAGTGTCTGAAAAAGTAAACGTAAATAGAAAAGTACTCGTAACAGGAAGTGCAGGATTTATTGGTTATCACCTATCAAAATATCTAGTTGACAAGGGTTTTAGAGTGGTGGGGCTCGATAATATTAACGACTACTATGATATTAATTTAAAGTACTCAAGATTAAAACAACTGGGTATTGAAAAATCTGATGCTGAAAAATTTAATACAAAAATTTCAGTTAAAAATTTTTCATTCGTAAGATCGGATATATGTGATAAAAAAAGTCTAAATAAGTTATTTAATAATGAAAATTTTGATATTGTATGTAATCTTGCTGCTCAAGCAGGAGTTAGGTATAGTTTATCAAATCCAGATACTTATATTTCAAGTAATATTTCAGGTTTTTTAAATATCCTTGAATGTTGTCGATTCAATAATATTAAGCATTTAATTTATGCATCTAGCTCTAGCGTATATGGCGCAAACCAAAAAATACCCTTCAGTGTTAATGATAATGTTGACAAACCGATTAGTTTATATGCAGCAACAAAAAAAAGCAATGAATTAATGGCTTACACATATAACCATCTTTTTAAAATTCCTAGTACTGGATTAAGGTTTTTTACTGTATATGGGCCATGGGGGCGCCCTGATATGGCTTTATTTTTATTTACCAAAGCAATAATTGAAAAAAAACCAATCGAAGTATATAATTTTGGAAAAATGCAAAGAGATTTCACATATATTGATGACATTGTTGAGGGTCTTTATAAAATAATTATTGGTGAAAAAACTAAAGAAGCGAAGGTTTATAATATTGGTAATAATTCGTCAGTTGAATTATTACATTTTATAAAATGTATCGAGACCTGTCTTGGAATAAAAGCCGATAAAAATTTACTTCCCATCCAACCGGGAGATGTTTCAAAAACATGGGCAAATGTTGATAATTTAATTGAAGACTACAAATACCAACCAAAAACAAAAGTTGAATTTGGAATATCAAAGTTTATAAAATGGTATTTAAACTATTATAGTTGATAAATTCATGAATATTTTAATAACAGGCGGAGCGGGATTTATTGGATCACATCTAGTGAGAAGATTTGTTAGCGTTTATCCTAATTACAATGTTTACAACATGGATATTTTAACTTATGCTGGAAATCTTGAAAATTTAAGAGATGTTCAAACAAGTAAGAATTATAAATTCTTATATGGTGATATTTCTGATCAATCTTTTGTTAATGAAATGTTTCAGAAATATAAGTTTGAAGGTGTTATAAATTTAGCAGCAGAGTCCCATGTAGATAGATCAATTTTAAATCCTAACTCATTTGCCAAAACTAATATTTTAGGCACAATTAATTTGATGAATTCATTTATTGAATTATGGAAAAATAATTGGAAAAACAAAAAGTTTTATCAAATAAGTACGGATGAAGTGTATGGAAGTTTGGGTGAAACTGGTTTCTTTACTGAAACTAGCCCATATAATCCTAATTCACCATATTCAGCATCCAAAGCTTCTGCAGATCATTTCGTAAGGTCATATGGAGAAACATTTAATATGCCATTTTTGATTAGTAATTGTTCAAACAATTATGGTCAAAATCAATTCCCAGAAAAGTTAATTCCGCTATTTATTAATAATATCATTAACAACAAGCCTTTACCAGTATACGGTGATGGTAATTATACACGTGATTGGTTATATGTTAAAGATCATGTTTTAGCTATTGATTTGATTTTCCACAAAGGAAAAAATAAAGAAACTTATAATATTGGTGGATTTAATGAATGGAAAAATATTGATTTAGCTGAAACGTTATGCAAAATCTTAGATAATAAACTAGGTAATAAAATTAATTCAAGTAAAAAATTAATAAGGTTTGTTAAGGATAGGCCTGGACATGATTTACGTTATGCCATTGACGCATCTAAAATAAATAATACCTTAGACTGGCACCCTTCATTATCATTTGAAGAAGGACTTTCTATTACTGTTGATTGGTATTTATCAAACTTAGAATGGCTCAACAGTATCAAATCAGGAAATTATATTACCTATAACGACAAACATAAATACAACTAAAATGAAGGGAATTATTCTTGCTGGTGGTTCTGGAACTCGATTATATCCAATCACAAAAGGGTTATCTAAGCAATTATTGCCAATATATGATAAACCTATGATATATTATCCCATTTCTGTTCTGATGTTAGCAGGCATAAGAGAAGTTTTAATTATTTCCACACCTAATGATTTACCAAATTTTAAAAATTTGTTGGGAGATGGAAGTCAAATTGGTATGTCTTTTATCTACAAGGAACAACCATCTCCTGACGGTCTTGCACAAGCTTTCATAATTGGAGAAAATTTTATCGGTGATGAAAATGTTTGTTTGATTCTAGGTGATAATATTTTTAATGGTTATAGGTTAAGAGACTTGTTAAAGAAATCTATTAAAAATGTTGAGAATGATGGTTTGGCTACTGTTCTGGGTTATTATGTTAAAGATCCCCAGCGTTATGGCGTAGTGAAATTTGATAAAAATGGTAAGGCTTTAGAAATTGAAGAAAAACCTAAATTTCCAAAAAGTAATTATGCAGTTGTTGGACTCTATTTTTACCCCAACAGCGTTATTAAAATTGCAAAAAAAATTAAACCAAGCAAAAGAGGTGAGCTTGAAATAACAGACGTAAATAAAGTGTACTTAGACAAGGCAAACTTAAAGGTTGAAGTGATGGGTCGAGGCTACGCTTGGTTAGATACAGGCACTCATGATTCATTGCTACAAGCATCAAATTATATTAAAACTATTGAAAAAAGACAGGGTCTTAAAGTTGCATGCTTGGAAGAAATTGCATGTGAAATGGGGTATATCTCTAAAGATAAGCTTAAGTTGTTAGCAACAACTTTAAAAAAAAATAATTATGGTCAGTATTTAATGAATAGGTTTGATGAATTATAAATAATATGGATTTTTTAAGATTAGAAATATCTGATTTAATTTTATGTCAGCCTAGTATTATTGGGGATAGAAGAGGTTATTTTGTTGAAACATTCAAAGAAAATAAATTAAATAATTTTTTAGGTTTTAAAGTCAAATTTTGTCAAGACAATGAATCAAAATCTTCTTTTGGTGTCTTAAGAGGATTGCATTATCAATTAAAACCTTACGCCCAATCAAAATTGGTTAGGGTAATTAAAGGTTCTGTTTTAGATGTTGCTGTAGATTTAAGAAAATCTTCTCCAACTTTCGGTAAACATATATGCGTTGAGCTTAATGAAGATAATAAAAAACAATTGTTTATTCCAAGAGGATTTGCTCATGGGTTTGTAACTACTAGCAATGAAGCAATTATATCTTACAAGGTAGATAATTATTACAATTGTAAATCTGAAAGAGGCATTAATTATAATGATAAATTTTTAAATATTGACTGGAAATTGCCTCATGATTCAATTATTCTATCCAAAAAAGATAAAAACAATTGTCATTTTAAAGATTCAGAATTTTTTGATTTTAGCCATAATCTTTATGCTTAATATACTAATTACGGGGGGTAATGGTCAATTAGGATCAGAATTGAAAGAAATAAAAAATAATTATCCCGATTATAATTGTTATTTTACAGACGTTCAAGACTTAAATATTTGTGATAAAGAGTCTGTTAAAAGATTTATAAATAAAAAGTCAATTCAAATAATCATAAATTGTGCTGCATATACTTCAGTTGATATGGCTGAAGAAGAGTTTAAAAAAGCTGATCAAATTAATCATATTGCTGTTGCAAACCTGTCTAAAATTGCAAAGCTTAATAAAATAAAACTAATTCATATTTCAACTGATTATGTTTTTGACGGAAAATCTAAAATACCCTACAGAGAAGATGACCCAACTGAACCTCAAACTGTTTACGGTCATACAAAGCTAATGGGAGAAAAAATTATGAAAGAAATCAATCCAAAGAACTCAATTATAATCCGAACATCATGGGTTTATTCAATTTATGGAAAAAATTTCTTAAAAACTATACTCAGGTTGGTAAAAACAAACAATCAAATAAATATTGTGAGTGATCAAATTGGAACACCAACATATGCAGCTAATTTGGCAAAGTTAGTTATGGACATTTTACCCAAAATTAAAAATAATGAGGTTCAGCTTTTTCATTACTCAAATGAAGGTAATTGTACATGGTATGAGTTTGCTACTGAAATTTTAGATGAAAATGATATAATAAAAATTAATCCTATTAAAGCCAAGGATTATCAAACTAAGGCCGTCAGACCTCTTTACTCTGTCTTAGATAAAACAAAGATTAAAATGTTCTATAATGTTAAAATACCTAATTGGAAACATAGTCTTGAAATATGTAAAAATAGAATTAGTGCAGTCAAAAATTTTTAAATACTATAAATGAAAAAAAATAAAATTGCAGTTGTAGGACTTGGCTATGTGGGCTTGCCCTTGGCAAGATTGTTTGCAACAAAATATCCAGTTGTAGGGTATGATATAAATCCCAGTAGGGTTTATGAAATTATGTCTGGTTTGGACTCTACTAATGAGCTTGATAGTAACGAGCTAAAAGATGTTTTAATTGATAATAAATTAGAAAAAAATGGACTTTTTTGTTCAGATAATATAAAAAATATCAAGGACTGTAATTATTATATTATTACTGTTCCAACACCAGTTGATAATGATAATAAACCAGTTTTAAATCCATTAATAAAGGCATCTAAAACAGTTGGTGGTGTTCTAAAAAAAGGAGATATTGTTGTGTATGAATCAACTGTTTACCCTGGTGCAACTGAGGAAGATTGTGTACCTGTTTTAGAAAAAAATTCTGGTTTAAAATATAATAAAGACTTTTATGTTGGATATTCGCCAGAGAGAATTAATCCGGGAGATAAAGAACATACTATTGAAAAAATAATGAAGGTAACATCAGGTTCAACAAAATTAACAGCGAAAAAAGTCGATAAACTCTACAGATCAGTAATTTCTGCAGGTACTCACACAGCACCTTCAATTAAGGTAGCTGAAGCTGCAAAGGTAATTGAGAATTCGCAAAGAGATATTAATATCGCATTTGTGAATGAGCTATCAAAAATATTTAATTTAATGGATATTGATACTAATGATGTTTTAGCTGCTGCGGGAACTAAGTGGAACTTTCTACCTTTCAAGCCAGGCTTAGTTGGAGGACATTGTATTGGAGTTGATCCATTTTATCTAGCACAAAAAGCTCAGGAATTTGGGTATAATCCAGAAATCATTTTGGCTGGTAGAAGAATGAATGATAGTATGGGTAATTATATTGCATCTGAGGTTATTAAATGTATGAAAGAGAAAAAAATTAAGATTCAAGGATCTAGTTGTTTAATCCTTGGTATAACATTTAAGGAAAATTGTCCTGATATTAGAAATACAAAGGTAGTAGATGTCATTTTCTCATTAAAAAATTATGGTGTAAAAGTAACTATTCATGATCCATTGGCAGATGTGAATGAAGTCCAAAATGTATATGGCTTGAAAAATTTAAAATCTTTACCAACTAAAAAATTTGATTCTATTGTGTTAGCAGTTTCGCATAGTAAGTTTTCAGAAATTGATTTATCTAGTTTAAAAGAAGAAAATTCTATAGTATATGATGTTAAGAATATGCTAGATAAATCCACAAAAGATAAAACCTTATAACATAAATATTAATTAAAAAAATAAAAATAAAATGAAAGTAGCATTCATAACGGGTGTAACAGGCCAAGACGGAGCCTATTTAAGTGAGTTTTTACTCGAAAAAGGTTATATAGTACATGGCTTAAAAAGACGCTCATCATTAATTAACACAGAGAGGATTGATCATTTATTTCAAGATCCACATGAAGAAAATAAAAATTTTTTCTTGCACTATGGTGATATGACAGACGGTACAAATCTTATTAGATTAATTCAAGATATTCAACCCGATGAAATTTATAATTTAGCAGCCATGTCTCATGTTCGTGTTTCATTCGAAATTCCCGAATATGTAGCAGATACAGATGCACTTGGTACGTTAAGATTACTCGAAGCCATTCGTATTTTAAAATTAGAAAATAAAACAAAAATATATCAAGCATCAACATCTGAACTTTATGGAAAAGTTCAGGAAGTTCCTCAAAATGAAAACACTCCATTTTATCCACGATCACCATATGCAGTTGCAAAAATGTATGCATATTGGATCACAGTTAATTATCGTGAGGCATACGGAATTTTTGCATCAAATGGAATATTATTTAATCATGAAAGTCCAATCAGAGGTGAGACTTTTGTAACTAGAAAAATCACAAGAGCTGTAGCGAAAATTGTTCTTGGAAAGCAAGATAAATTTTATTTAGGAAATTTAGATTCAAAAAGAGATTGGGGACATGCAAAAGATTATGTTAGAATGATGTGGATGATTCTTCAAACTGATAAGGCTGAGGACTGGGTTATCGCAACTGGAAAAACAACATCAATTAGAGATTTTGTAAGAATGGCATTCTCTTGTGTAGGAATTGAACTAGAATTTAAAGGATCAGGTATAAATGAAAAAGCATACATAACTAAATGTAGTTATCCGAAATACCAACTAGAGATTGGTAAAGAGGTTTTGAGCATTGATTCCAAGTATTTTAGACCAACTGAAGTCGATTTGTTAATAGGTGATCCCTCAAAAGCTAAAAGTAAACTTGGATGGAAATTAGATTACGAGCTTGAAGATATGGTCAAAGAGATGGTTGAAAGTGACCTTAATGTTATGAATCAGTAGTTGAATAATGGGGTTCAAAACTAATTCTTCATTGAATAAAGGTTTTTTTGAAAGGAGATTATCTTATTATTTGATCTCACTTTTAATATTTTCTATTTTCTTATTTTACTTATTTAATTTAATAGATTTAATAAATTTTAATTTAAGCTTAAAATGGTTTTTAGAACCAGCCGAAAATGAAAATCTTGTTTTTACTCAACATATTTTTAATGCTAGGCCATTAGATTTAATTTCCTTAATTGAAAGTGGAGTTCTACCTATATATCCTGACTTTTATCATCAACTTTCATCACTTTTTGACTGGAATATTTTATCATCCCTTAGAGCGATTAGTTCTTTTTCATTTGTTTCGTCTCTGATACTAATTTTTATTTGGTCTAAATTGATTACTAAATCAAAAATTACTTCATTGTGTATTGTACTAATAGTTTTTGGGTTGGTGGACCATTCATTTTATTTTTTGATGGCAAGAGTTGATTCCCTTTATGTCTTTTTTGGTTTAATCGGATTGTCAATTATTTTTCATTTATTTTATGATAAAAATTATAATCACTTCACTTTACAAAATTATTTATTAATTTTTATTGCTGGTTTTTTTCTGTGTTTGTCTATTTTGGTTAAACAGACTGCGCTTTTTTTCACTTTCTATTCAATTTATATTATTTTATATTTTTCTCATTTATCAAAATCGTTTAAATATTTATTTACATTTTTAGCAGGAATAATTGGTACTATGATTATATACAGCTTATTAGTTAATAATCATGTCCTAGATTATTTTTTGTTGGGCTTAAATGGTTGGGCTACTGATTTTTCGTATTTAAGCTTCAAGTCACATGTTCGTGAAATTATTTTTAGTTACTATGGATATTTGTTAATGATCATTCTAGGTTTTTATTCCATTTATCACAAAAAAAAAATTTTTTATTTTTGGGTATATTCATTTGTCATAGTTTTTTTATTCTCAACTAAACTTTTTGGAAATATTGCTGCATTTTACAACAACTTTATTCTATTTACAATAGTTTCTACATTGTTTTTTATATACTTTTTTGAAAGTTCTGAAAATAGAGTCTCTTTAGTTATGTTATTAATAATTTCCATAAGCGTTTTGTTTCCTAAATTTTATAATCAAGGATTTAAAAATTCATTTAAAGAATTTCAATATAATCAAGTATTAAATGGAAACTTTGACGACCATGAAATTTTTAAATATATAGATAAAAATGAGGGTGAATATTTATCTGGAAGAAATGATAATTTTTTATATTTTTCCAATCGGGAAATATTTTATGAAAGCTCAGTAATGAGTTCAATTATTCCAATTTATGATGAAATTAATATCATGAAAATTAAAGATCCAATACAAAAACTTGACACAAAAATTAGAGATAAAATAAATAATAAAGATTTTCAAGCTATAATTGATGGAATTAACAATAACTTATCTAACTATAGTAAAGCCATTAATAATCACTATAGTGCTCACATAACTGATACTATTTATAGTGGAAGGCATAGACATGAAATTATTTTATACGTAAAAAAATAAATATGGGTAAAATTTTAGTCACTGGAGGAACAGGTTTAGTTGGTTATCATTTGAAGGAAGTAATACCTAATGCCATATATTTAGGTTCTAAAGATTGTGATCTAACCAACTTTTCATTAACTGAAAAACTAATTCAAACTTATAAACCCAGTGTAGTTGTACATTTGGCTGCTAGAGTTGGTGGACTCTTAGATAATATAAAGTATCCGGCAGATTATTTTGATGATAATATTTTAATAAATACAAATATCTTAAAAGCATGTAGAACCAATAATATTAGAAGATTTATTGGTGTTTTAAGTACCTGTGTATATCCTGAGAAGGTTGATAATTACCCCATGTCTGAAGATGATTTATTCACTGGCCCTCCACCCGTATCTAATTTTAGCTATGGGTATGCAAAAAGATGTTTAGCAGTGCAAATAGAAGCCTATAACAAGCAGTTCAAAACGAACTATAATTACTTAATTCCATGTAATTTATATGGAAAATATGATGATTTAGAAGATAAAGATAAGATGCATTTTTTAACAGCACTAATGGTTAAAATTATAAATACAAAAAATAATACTTTGAATTTATTGGGGACAGGTAAACCATTAAGGCAATTTATGTATGCGGGAGATTTAGCAAGAGTTATAAAAGAAGTTATCGAAAAAGATATTACGGAAAATTTCAATGTAGCACCCAGCTACAATTACTCAATTGATCAGATGGCAAAAATGGCATTAGAGTTCTTAGAAAAAAAATATGTGATAACCTATGAACATCCAAAACTTGATGGCCAGTTTAGAAAAGATGTATGCAATAAAAAAATGTTAAAATTAATACCTGAATTTGAATTTACTGATTTTAATAGTGGTTTTAAGAAAGTTTTTAAAATAATAGAAAAAAGATTAAATAAATTAAAATAATATTCTAATTATGAAAAAAGTGTTGATACTGGGTGGAACAGGATTTATTGGCTCGGAACTTTCTAAAGTCATGTTAAAAAATAATTTCGAAGTTCATGTATTAACCCAGGGGCTATTAAATAATAATTTAATTAATGATAAAATAAAAATATTTACAATTACATATAAGGAAAATTGTTTTAAAAAAGTATTTGAGGATAATTTATACTCCAGTATTTTTATTTTGAATGGTAATCCCCACCCATCATTTTCTTACAACGCCCCTTTGATTGATATTAATCTTCTTACAATTCCTCTGATTTCACTTTTGGAGTCACTCAGAAAAATAAATTTTAAGGGAAATATTTGGTTTTCATCCTCTGTTGCAGTATATGGCTCCTCCTCTGGAAGGTTGAGTGAAACTTTATCACCCGATCCAATAAGCCCATATGGTATTTCCAAATTAAATGGTGAAAAATATTGTAAGTATTACTCTAAAGAATTTGATTTAAATATAGGTATTTTACGTTTGTTTTCAACTTATGGCCCAAATCTAAAACGACAAGTTATTTATGATACGTATGTTAAATTGATTAATAACCCAAAGGAATTAAAACTGCCATCTAGACAGAGAGACTCTAGAGATATGTCCTTTGTAGAAGATATTGCTCGAGCCATATGTTTCCTAGATTTAAAAGTTATGCCTAGAGGTTGTATATATAATGTGGGTTCTGGTAATGATTACCTCATAACTGAAATAGTAAAAATTATAGCGAATGAATTAAATTATTCAGGTAAAATAACTTGTTCTAAGTCAAGCAATAGCTATAACGGAAGTTCATGGTATGCAGATATCAATAAACTTAAATCATTAGGCTTTAAACATAATTATGGATTGAAAGAAGGTTTAAAAAAAACTATAGATTACTGGAAAAAAAATAAATTGTGAGCATAAGTATAATAATACCAACATTAAATGAACAAGATAATGTTCAAAGAATTTATAAAACAGTAGTTAATATTTTTAATGAAATTAATATTGATTGGGAGATAATTTTTGTTGATGATAAAAGTGAGGATCAAACACAATTATTAATAAAAAAATTGCCACAAAAAAAAAAAATAACTTTAATTGAGTCTCAAAACAGATTGGGACTTGGAAATGCTATTTCAATTGGTTGGAAAAATGCAAATTTGGATTATGTTCTTTTTCTTGATTGTGATAGTCACGTATCAATCAAGGATCTATTGCAGTTGATTAAATCTAGAAGCCCAGATAGTGTAGTTATCGGAAGTAGATACTTGAAAAAATCGAAAATTAACGGAGCACCTTATATTAAAGTGTTTTTAAGTAAGATATTGAACAAGTTGGTGGGATTTATTTTAAATATAAACATAATTGATATGTCTCATAGTTTAAGAATTCTACCAAATAAATATGTTAATATTTCAGAGGTTTTAACACATCCTGGTTATTTTTGGGCCTTAACTAAGAAGTTTAAAAAATTAAACTTTAAACTATTAGAAATTCCAATTACTTTTAATGAAAGAGAGCTTGGTTCCACAAAAAATACAAGTTTTAAAATGATCAAGTCTGTTATAAGTTCTTTATATATAATTTCAAAAATATAACTATGATTAAAAAAAAGGCTTATGTAATTGGAGGGGGTCCGCTTGGTTTAGCGCTGAGCACAAAACTAATTGAAGATGGTTACTCTGTCATAATAATTGAAGCAAGTAACAAATTATTAGGATTAGCCGGAACATTTAATTACAATGATGTCGATATAGAGTATTATTACCATTTTTTTTACAAAAATGATCATTTCAACTCTTACAATTGGCTTAAAAAATATTCAAAAACTAATCCACTTATATTTTGGAAAGATATTTCTACAGACTCTGTTGTTTCTGGTGCAAGATATGACTTAGATTCAATTTTCTCAGTGATTAAATTAAGTGGCACTAAAATATTTACGGTTCTTTTTACTTTAGTTAAGTTAATTTTTTTTAATCCCAGTAAAAATTTGGATCGCATGTCTGCCGAATTGTGGGCAAAAAAGAGATTTGGGCAAAAGTTTGCTAGTCAAATATGGATACCTCTACTTAGACAAAAATTTGGGGACAGATCTTCGGATGTTTCTGCATTATGGTTGGCAACAAGAATTAAAAGACATTTATCAACAAGAGGAAAAGGAGTTGGTAAATCTAAATTTGGATATTTAGTAAAAACTTATAATTCATTTGTTAGTAAATTCAAGAAAGAACTAATATCATCGGGGGGTTCAGTTTATTTTAATCAACCTGTAACAGGTTTTTCCATTTCAAACCAAAAAATTTCTAAAGTAATAACTAAATCCATGGAGTTTAATGTAGGTAACTCACCTGTTTTTAGTGCGATTCCTTATGCAATTTTAAAAAAATTATTTAAAAAAGATAATTACGTTCAAGGACTTGAACCTTTTGTGAACATGAGCGTAGTAGTTTGCCTTTTGATTGCGGATAAAAAATTATCTGATCATTATTGGACTACTGTTTCTGATAATGATCATGAATTTGCCGCCATTATTCAACAAAACAGATTGTATAAAAAAACAAGCGATGAAATTATTTATTTATCACGTTACTGTGAGCCGGATAACAAATTATTTGGTTTATCTGATGATAAAATTTACAAAAATTGGATAAAATCAATAATTAAAATTTATCCACACTTTTCAATGAAAAATATTATTGATTATAAAATTTTTAGATCCAAAAATGCAGCCCCATTACCATTTATAAATTCTATATCACAAATGTCTAAATTAAAGTCGAATCTAGAAAATTTTTATTTTTCTGGTTATGAAAGTATTTATCCTGAGGATCGAGGGGTTGGAAATTCAATTAAGCTTGGATATAAATTATTCTATGATTTTAAAAACAATCTATGATAGCTTTCATCAAGAAAAAAATATTATCAAATAGAATCTATAGGTATATAATTGTTGGAATTACTAATAACATAATTTATTATGGTCTTTTTCTATCACTTGTTTATTTAATCGAAGTCCACTATAGTATTTCCATGACAGTTTCTTTCATAATTTCAATTGTTACTGGATATTTTTTACATACTGGTTTTACATTTTCTGTAAAACAATATCACTTGGTAACTTTTCTAAAATATTTTTTTTTATACACCCTGTCAATTTTTTTAAACTACTTAATATTATATATTTTTATTGATTTCTTAAATTATTATGCTTGGTTTGCTCAAATTATTGGAACAATTTTAATCGCAATGTTTCTTTTCTTTTGCTTAAAAACATTTATATATAAAACTTAATTATTAATACTTATGAAATATAATCTCGCGTCTTCTACATGGGGCAAAGAAGAAATTAACGCTATCAAATCTGTAATTGAAAGCGATATGTATTCAATGGGAAAAAAAGTCTTCGAATATGAAAGAGACTTCGCTTCTTTTTTTAATTCTAAATATGCAGTAATGACAAGTTCTGGTTCAACTGCAAATTTAATTGCAACAGCTGCCCTTTTTTATACCAAAAAAAATAAACTGAAGAGAGGAGATGAGGTAATTGTACCTGCAGTATCTTGGTCCACAACATACTTTCCTTTACACCAATATGGCCTAAAACTTAAATTTGTTGATATCGATTTACTTACATTAAACTACGATTTAGAATCTTTAAAATCAGCAATTTCTTCCAAAACCAAATTAATAATGATTGTGAATCTACTAGGAAACCCGAATGACTTCTCATATATAAATGATTTGATAGAAAATAGAGATATTTTATTAATTGAAGACAATTGCGAGTCTATGGGAGCTAAGTTCAATAATAAATATACAGGCACCTTTGGAATTATGGGAACGTTTTCTACTTTTTTCTCTCATCACATGGCAACAATGGAGGGAGGAGTTGTATTAACAGACAATGAGGAGTTGTACCATATACTATTATCTTTAAGAGCGCATGGTTGGACTAGGAATCTACCGGCAATTAATCATGTTTCTAATAAGGGTGATAATCCTTTTGATGAATCCTTTAGATTTGTGCTGCCAGGGTATAATGTTAGACCTTTGGAAATGAGCGGTGCTATTGGTATTGAACAATTAAAAAAACTACCAAAATTTTTAAAAAATAGAATAGATAATGGTATTTTATTTACAGAATTATTTAGAGACAATAAACACTTCATAGTTCAAGAACAAATTGGAATTAGTTCTTGGTTTGGATTTTCATTAATAATTAAACCCGAGTCTAAATTTAAAAGAGAAAACATTGTTAAAAAATTAAGGAATGCTGACATAGAATGTAGACCCATTGTTACAGGTGATTTTACACAAAATGAAGTCATGAAATATATTAGTCATGAAATTCATGGAGATCTTAAGAATGCAAAATATTTACATACTAATGGTTTTTTTGTTGGAAATCACCAAATTCCTATTCATGATGAAATAAAATATTTATTTGATTTATTGTCATAAATAACTTTAATTAAAAATTTATAATAATTATTACTGATGATTATAATACGCTTTATAGGTGGTCTGGGTAATCAGATGTTTCAGTATTTACTATATGATCAGTTAAAATCTATAAATATCAACGTTAAAGCTGATATTAATGATTTTAAATCATACAAATTACATAATGGTTTTGAACTTGAAAAAGTATTTGAAATTAATTTAGATAAAGCATCGAATAAAGAAATAAAAAACCTAAAAGATTCAAGTTTACAATTTTTATCGCGATTTCGCAGAAAACTCTTAGGAAAAAAAAAATCTCATGTTTATCAAAATCAAATGAGCTTAGAATTAATTAAAAAACAGAGAAATTTATATTTGGATGGATACTGGCAATCTAAAAAATATATTAATTCATCCTTAAGTAACCCAAACAAAAAATTCAAATTTCGATTAAATCCCTCAAAAGTTAATAAAGATTTAATTAATGAAATTAATGAATTTAACTCTATTAGTATTCACGTAAGGAGAGGAGATTATTTAAAACTCAGTGATACTTTTTCTAAATGTACAATAGGGTATTATCAAACTGCCATTTCACATATGGAAACTAATTTAAAGAACTGTGTTTTTTATATTTTTTCAAATGATATATTGTGGTGTAAAGAAAAATTGATTTTTAATAAATCAAAATTTAGATTTATTTCTCATAACTCTGGAATTAATAGTTATGAGGATATGAGACTGATGAAAATGTGTAAGCACAATATTATAGCTAATAGTTCTTTTAGTTGGTGGGCTGCAGTACTTAATGATAATAGCAAGAAAGTGGTAATTTCACCTAAAAGATGGTACGTGGAAAAAAATATGTCTGATGAGATCTTCATTCCAAATGAATGGCTCAAATTTGACAATTAATAATTGAGTTCTTTAAAAAAAAATATTATTTCCAATTACATCGGAAGAGCGTGGCCAGCTCTTTTAAGTATAATATTGGTACCAACATATATAAGTTTTTTAGGAATTGAGAGTTATGGTTTGATCGGATTTTATACATCCTTATCCGCGGTCATTGGAATATTTGATTTGGGTATTGGCTCAACAATGAACAGAGAATTAGCGAAAAGATCTACAATTGTTAGTAAACAAGATACTCAAAGAGATTTGGTAAAAACATTAGAGATAATTTATTGGATTATTGCTATAATAGTAGGTATTATAATTATTTTCTTATCATCTTTTATTGCAAACACATGGATCAAAGCTGAAAATTTACCACCCCAACTAATTTCCAGCGCAGTAATGTTCATGGGATTATCTATAGCATTGAGATTTCCTTTGTCCTTATATCAGGGGGGATTAATGGGGTTACAAAAACAAGTTTTAGTAAATAAATTATTGATTATTTTAGGTACTGTAAGAGGATTAGGTGCTGTTGCTGTACTATGGCTAATATCTTCAAAAATTGATATTTTTTTTATTTGGCAATCAATAATTAGCTTAGTGGGAAGCATAGTTTTTCTATTTGCTTTATGGTCTAATTTACCAAAGACTAATATTAAATCTGTTTTTAGAATAAGCATATTATTTGAAATTTGGAGTTATGCTGCTGCTATCTCATTAAATGCAATCATAGGAATGATCATGTCACAGCTCGACAAAATCCTTTTAAGTACTTTATTGTCATTAAAATTATTTGCTTATTATTCAATAGCATCAACTGTTGCATCAGCCCTTTGGATGATTATAAACCCCTTTAACAATGCTGTTTTTCCAAAATTAGTTGAACTAATTTCAAAAGATAATTATCAACGTTTGAAAAATTTTTTTCATGAAATGTCTCAAATATTATCATTGTTGCTTTTACCAATTGGCTTTATTCTAATTTTTTACTCAAAAGAAATATTATTGGTTTGGTTAAATGATCCTGTAATTGCTGAAAACACTTACTTAATCATGAGCTTTTTAGTATTGGGTACTCTTCTTAATGGATTAAATTCAATGCCAATTTATTCAGCAAATGCTTATGGTTGGCCAATGTTGATGACATACTCAAATTTATTTCAATCAATTTTTATTATTCCTCTCATCATATTTATGGTTAACGAATTCAGCGCCATTGGTGCATCAATTGCATGGGTTATAATGAATAGTACCTACCTTATTATTACAATTCCAATATTTTTTAGAAGGTTTTTGAAAGATGAGGTAAAAAAGTGGTATTATAAAGATGTGTTAATACCACTATTTTTCTCTTTATTAACATGTTGTATTTCAAAATTAATAGCTCCTGACTTAAATTCATTAATTTTAAAATTAATGTGGATTTCTCTAACGCTATTTGTATCATTAGTAATGACTGGTTTATCAATGTCAGTAACTCGTAAATACATATTTTCAAATTTCAGTAAATAACATTGTAAAATATTTTTATTGAAAAAAGTAAACATTTCTATTATAATTCCAGTTTTTAACGTAGAAAAATACGTAGAAACATGTTTAGACTCAATATTTAATCAAAAATTCTCCGGTTCAATTGAAGTTATTACAGTTGATGATTTTTCTACGGATAATAGCTTTAAAATTTTAAATGAATATAAATTAAAGTTTCCAGAATTAATTATCCTCAGACACGATTCAAATAAACGACTTGCTAGCGCTAGATCTACAGGCATGAAAGTAGCGAAAGGAGATTATATTTTACATGTAGATTCAGATGACAAGTTACTTCCTGACACCATTGAAAACCTGTACGACAAGTGTTTAAAAACTGATGCTGACGTTGTAGTATTTAATTATATTTCAGAGAATCAATTTGGAAAAAAAGTTGAATTTAATAAAATAAAGAAAGAGGTTTTCACAACGGATAAATATGAAGTACAATCGTATTTTTTCGGTGCGTGTTGGAATAAAATCGTGAAGAGATCAATAACAAAAAAAATGGTTTATTCATACTCAGAGGCCCCAAAATCAACCGAAGATTTAATCTACTGTTCTGAAATTCTTCTCAGATCAAAAACTATATGTTTATACCCTGAATTAATTTACTGTTATTCAGCAAATAACACTAACTCTATTACAAGTCTCTCTAAGGCAAATGATTATTTAAGAAACCAACAAATAATATCAAGAAACTTAAAAAAAATATTTAACAAATATAATCCTCAGATAGAATTTAAAAATAATTTATTGTTATATTTTGAAAAATGGATCTTTAGATCTATTTGTCAAGTACATTTTTGGAATAAAAATGAATTAATTGTGACTAAGAAGTTACTTGAAAATATTTTTTCAACAGGTATTCTAGAGGATAAAAGAATAAAAAAAATAAAAAAATCTGTCAATAATAAACTGGTATGTTTGTATTATATTACAAACTATTTTAGTTTAAGATATGCCCTAGGAATTATTTTTAAATCGTTAATGAAATAATATTATGTGTGGAATTTGTGGTTTTATTGATTTTAAATTTAATAGTGGTATTCAGATTCTAGAAGAAATGGTTTCTGCTCAAAATCACAGAGGTCCAGATGATAACGGCTCTCTTATATTTAAAAAAGAAAATTTTGTTGTCGGGCTTGGACATACAAGACTATCAATTTTAGACCTTACAAAGCTTGGTAAACAACCCATGAAATTTGAAAACCTTTCTATCGTTTATAATGGAGAGATATATAATTTCAAAGAAATAAAAAAAGAATTGGTTTTACTAGGACACAGCTTTTTTTCAGATTCAGATACAGAGGTTATTCTTCATTCTTTTAAAGAATGGGGTATTAAATGTGTTGAAAAATTTATTGGAATGTTTGTTTTTTTAATTTTTGACCGTTTAAACAATAAAATAACTGTTTTTAGGGATAGAGCTGGAGTAAAACCATTTTATTATTATTGGAATCAAGATTTATTTTTATTTTCATCTGAACTAAAGACTTTTCATAAACATCCAAAGTTTTTAAAGAAGGTTGACATTTCTTCGGTGCACCAATATATGGATTTTGGATATATTCCTGCTCCTTATTGTATTTTCCAAGGTTGCAAAAAATTGGAATCTGGTCACATATTGACATTCGATTTAAAAACCAAAGTAATAGAACTAACCAAATATTGGGATGTCACCAGTTTTTATAAAATGGATAAACTTAAAATTACGTATAAAGAAGCCAAACTACAATTAGAAAAATTATTAAAATCATCATTTGAGTACAGAATGGTTTCTGATGTCCCTGTTGGTGTCTTTTTAAGTGGGGGCTTCGACTCAACCGCGGTTACTGCAGTGCTACAAAATGGCAGGTCTGATAAACTAAAAACTTATACTATAGGGTTTCAGAAAGGAAAAGATGATAATTCATTTTATAATGAAGCTCCCTTTGCAAAAGCAATTGCTAATCATTTGGGTACTGATCACAAAGAATATTATTGTTCTGAAAAACAGGCTCAAAAAATAATTCCTGAACTTCCTCATTTTTATGATGAACCATTTGGGGATAGTTCAGCAATACCAACGACTTTAGTAAGTAGAATAGCCAAAGAAGATGTAACGGTGGTATTATCAGCTGATGGTGGTGATGAGATATTTGGAGGATATTCTATTTATACAACTTTTTTAAAAAATCTAGCGATAATAAATACTGTACCTAATATTTGTAAAAAACCATTAAGTAAGCTTTTAAAATTGGTTCAGTATTTTATTCCAGTCCAAAAAAATAATTTAAAGAATAAAATTAATGTTTTTTCTTACTTGTTAAGTTTAAATAAAAATAAGCTTCATCAAGAACTTTTTAAAAAGTATTTTAAACTAAATAGTTCTATAAAAAAAAATCTATTTGTTAATAATGCAGAAACAAGAACAACAAAATTTGATTGTGATTTTAGTGACTTTAAAAAAGACTTATCGATTCCTATGTGTATAGATTATTCTATGTATCTGGAAGATGATATTTTAACTAAAGTGGATAGAGCAACAATGTCAACTTCAATTGAAGGTAGAGAGCCGTTTTTAGATCATAGGATAATCGAATTTGTTGCACGATTACCTATTAGTTTTAAATATGGAGTAACCCAAAAAAAAATTTTGAAAGATATAGTATATAAATATGTTCCAAAAGAATTGATGGATAGACCCAAATCAGGTTTTTCAATTCCAATTAATTATTGGTTAAAAAATGATTTAAAATACTTAATTGATCAAAATTTAGATTTAAAATCAATTAAAAAATCAAAAATTTTTAAACCCTTAAAAGTTGAAAATTTAAAGAAAAGTTTTTTTAAGGGAGATTTAGATAATTCAGATGTTATATGGAAATTATTACAATTTCAAATGTGGTTTAAAAAATGGATGTAATTATATAACATGCTTTCCAGAATTAGATTACAATCTACGGCTGTTTATTTGTTTGTTTTTTCAATTAATTTTGAGACAATTAAAATATTTGAAATAGATTTTTTAATTACAAAAGTCACATTCTTATATCTTTTTTTTACTTGCTTAATTACAGAATTAAAATTATTCAATCTTAAACCTACATTAAATATTTTTTTTCCATTAATAGTTTATTTCATACTGTTGACTGCTATAGGTTACAATAATATTAATGTATATAGTGATAACTATTTTGACTTAGCCTTTTTACTAAATCTAATTTCATTTTTATTACTTGTAAATATTTTTAAAAAAGATCCTTTACTGGCTGATAAATCAATGATTATATACACTTACAGTACAGTATTTATATGTTTATTAGCTTTATTGGATATTGGAACCACTGTTAGTTTTGAAAGATTAACCATGTTTGGTATGAATTCAAACTATTTGGGGTTTTCATGTGCAATAGGAATTTTAGTACTTGTAAATAAATTAAATGGTTTAAATTTTCTTGTCAAAGCCATTTATTTATTTTTTATTGTTTGTTTATTTTCAACACTGATATTAACAGCATCAAGAACTGGTTTATTTTTTTTAATTGCAGGATTCGGTGCTTTTTTGTTTTTTAGTAAACTTTCTCTCCAAAATAAAATAATTTCAAGGCTTCTCTCAATTGTATTTATATTACCCATTCTTTTAATAGCGATAAATGACACATTACTTTATTCAAGATCATTAAATACATTGAATTTTGCAGATCTTTCTGCGCGTGATTTTATTTGGCTTAAAACTTTTGAAATAATATCCTCCAGCCCAATTATAGGAGTAGGTAAGACAGGTTATGCGGCTAATATTTTAGAGTTTTTTGATTTGGTTTTAAGCACACATAATGTGTTTATTGAAGTTTTAGTTTACACAGGAATAGTTGGTTTTATTTTCTTCATGACTTTCTTTTTTAGAATATTAAAGATCGTTTTTAAAAAAAATATCAGTACAAATTCTATCATATTTTTCATTGGTTTATTTGTTCTAATGATGAGCTCTCAAATCTTTGAACCTAAATTACCTTGGATTTTATTTTCTTACATCGTCTCTGATGGTATTTTGAGTAATAAAAAATCTTACAACTAAAATGAAAATTTTATTTCTAAATGAGTCCTTAAGGCCAGGTGGAAAAGAAAGAAGACTCTCCTCCCTGATTATGCATCTTTGTAACAATAATGATGTACAGGTTGAATTAATTTTATTTATTCAAGAAATTCATTACGAGTTACCAAAATCAACTAATTTTAAAATTCATTTTGTTAAAAGAAAAAGAAAAAAAGATTTTTCTGCTATTTTAAAGATTTATAAAATAGCAAGTAAATTTAAACCACACCTAGTAAACCCATGGGGTGTAATGCCAGCCTTTTATTCAATACTATTAAAATATATTTTTAAAATACCTTTGATCAATAGTCAAATTGTAGGAGCTCCAATCAAAGTTTCATTTGGATGGCATAATATTACACTTTTTTTTTCAGACTTAATAATAGCAAATAGTCAGGCAGGTTTGAAAGCCTATAATGTAAATTCCAAAAATAGAATGGTAATTTACAATGGTTTTAATTTTAAAAGATTGGATAATTTAACTAACTCTAATTTTATAAGAGAAAAATATAATCTGTCCAATTATTTTATAATTGGTATGGTTGCATCCTTTTCAACTTCCAAAGATTATGATACCTTCCTTAAGTCTGCTGAATTAATATTATCTAAATATAATAACATAAAGTTTATATGTATAGGAGATGGTGATAAATCAAAATATAAAAATAACGTCAAGAATGATTTTCATGAAAAAATTATTTTTCTTGATGTTATTAAAGAAATAGAATCATTAATAAATATTTTTGATATTGGAGTTCTTAGTACGTTCAGCGAGGGAATTTCTAACTCAATAATGGAATATATGGCTTTAGGAAAACCAGTAATTGCAACAGATGCAGGTGGAACCTCTGAACTGATCAACGACTCAGAGAGTGGTTTTTTAATCAAACAAAAGAATCCAAAAATATTAGCAGAAAAAATAGAAACTTTATACAAAAATCAAAAACTTCGGTCTAAGATGGGTAGAAATGGTATTGAAATAATAAAGAATAAGTTTCGCTTTGATTTGATGTATAATTCCTATTACAATATTTTTAAACTCTATTGTAATTAAATCTATAAAGTATTATATGTGGCATCTCAGGGATTTTTTATTTTTCAATTGCTAATTCTAAAAGAATTTTATGAACAAGATTAGAGTCTTACATATTACAAACAATTTTCCAACCAAAAGATTTCCAATTTTTGGAATCTTTGTTAAGGAACAAATTAATTCACTCGCGAGTATAGATTTAGAAAATGATGTTTATTTTATTAACGGCAGAGAAAATGGTAGAAGTGCTTATTTAAATGCAATTAAAGTTTTAAGAAAAAAAATAAATAATTCAAACTATGATATTATACACTGTCATCATTCTTTCAGTGCTTTAGTTCTTTTTCTTACATTCAATTTTAAATCTGTAAAAAAAATAGTTTCCTACCAAAATCCACCAAAACACGAAGGTGGTTGGTGGCTTTTTTATTTAATTTACTTTTTTTTCAATGGAGTAATTTTAAAAAGTAATATTAAATCATTAAAAAAATTAAAAAAGGTTTATTATCTCCCTAATGGTGTAAATACAAACTTTTTTAAACCCATAAATGTTAAACAAAGTTTATTTAAAACAGGACTAAAATCAAATAAAAAATATATTTTATTCATGGACTCTTATAAAAGAAGATTTCAAAAAAGATTAGATAGATTTAGAAATACAATTGAGATATTAACCAAAAATGGTAACCCCTATAATATTGAACCTTTAATTTTAACAAATACTAACAGATCTTTAATACCTTTTTATATGAATTCATCAAAATTACATCTGTTGACTTCTGATTTTGAGGGCTCTCCCAATTCAGTAAAGGAATGCTTGTCATGTAATATACCAGTTGTATCCTGTCCAGTTGGAAATATAAATGATTTAATTGGAGATATTAAAGGTTGCTACATATCAAAATCTTTTGATTCTGAAGAACTGGCTAACTTGGTAATAAAATGTTTATCAGTAAAGAGTTTTAGAGGAAGAAAAAAACTTCTATCAAAAAAACTTGACATGAATTCAGTAGCTTTAAAACTTAAAGAGATTTATAAATCAATTTTAAAATAATGAAAAATAAAAAAAATAAAAGCTTTAGAGTAAAACTAATTTTTGCAACAATTTTAAGAAAATTTAGAATCTTTAAATTAAAGTTATTTGGTTATGATGTTCAATATTCTACTATAATCGAAGGATCTGTTATTCTAGATAAACTTTATCCAGAAGGTATTCATATTGGAGCAAATACACTTATTGGAAATGGGGCAGTTATTTTAAGCCACGATCATTGTAAGAGAGTTGGTAATAATCAACCATATTTAACGGATACTTATATAGGAAAAAATTGCTTTATAGCAATAAATTCAATTATTTTGCCAGGTGTTAAGATAGGTGATTCTGTAGTAGTTGGTGCTGGATCAGTAGTTACTAAAAATATTCCCTCTAATTCAGTTGTTGCAGGTAATCCAGCTAGAATTATAAGAAAAGATATTGTTATGAATGATTTTGCAGCATTGGAAAATTGGAGCCTGGAAAAGGGTTGGTTTTAAATTAAGATGAAAAAAAGAATATATATTTCTGGTTGCGGGGGAATGCTAGGGGAGGCATTTTATAAAATTTTTAGTACAGAATACGATATTAAATGTACTGATATAGATTTAAATGAAAGTTGGTTATCATTTCTAGACTTTAGAGATCGAGTTTCATACCTTAAAGATGTAGAGGATTTTAATCCAGATTTCCTCTTCCACTTAGGTGCTTACACAAATCTAGAATTTTGTGAAAAAAACCCCGACGACACATATTTGACTAATACATTATCTGTAGAAAACGCAGTTTTTATTTCAAATAATTTAAATATTCCACTACTATATATAAGCACTGCAGGTATTTTTGATGGAAAAAAAGAATTGTACGATGATTGGGATATTCCAAATCCACTTGGTGTTTATGCTCGTTCAAAATATATGGGAGAAAGATACGTTTGTGAAAACGCGAATCGTTTTATAGTATGTAGAGCAGGTTGGATGATGGGAGCAGGTCCAAAAAAAGACAAAAAGTTCATAAATAAGCTAATGAAGCAGCTTAAAGACGGCAAAAGAGAGTTGTTTATTGTAAATGACAAAGATGGTACACCGACTTACACGCATGACTTTGCTTTGACAGTAAAAGAACTTATTGAAAATGAATATTGGGGTCTTTACAACTGTGTATGTTCTGGACAAACAAGTAGGTTGGAGGTTGCCCAGGAACTTGTTAAGTTGTTAAATAAGCAAGACGATGTTAAAATTTTAGCTGTCGATTCAAGTCATTTCAAAGATATATATTTTGCTGAAAGACCACCATCAGAACGCTTATTAACAAAAAAACTTGACTATAGAAAAGTAAATAAAATGAGGGATTGGCGGATATCTCTCAAAGATTATTTAGATAATTATTATAAAAATTATCTTTAATTGAAAACTAAAGTTGCAATAATCGGCACCAATGGTATTCCTGCAAAATACGGTGGATTTGAGACCCTTGCCGAATTTCTTGCTAAAAATCTTAACAAAGAATTTGATATTAGTGTTTATTGCTCTAAAAAGGAAAATGAGGATAAAATAAATACTTACCTAAATTCTAAATTAATTTATCTGCCATTTAAAGCTAATGGATGGCAATCTATTCTTTATGATGCTTTCAGTATAATTCATGCATTTCTGCATTCGGAGGTTTTGCTAATCCTTGGTTTTTCAGGTGTTTTTGCATTCCCCCTTAAAATCTTTTTTAAAAAAAAGAAAATAATATTTAATATAGGAGGAATTGAGTGGAAAAAAGTCAGGGGCAGTAAAATTTTTGGAATATTTGAAATTACTGCAAAAAAAATATTTGAAAAAATCTGTATTCATTTTTCTGATATAGTAGTAACAGATAACAAGGTACTGTGGGATTATGTTTATGAAAAATATAATATTCAAAGCAAATTAATCGAATATGGTGGTGACCATGCTATAAAAATGCCTGTTACAAATGAACTTAAGAATAAATATTCTTTCCTCAATAACCACTATGATATCTCAATTTCAAGATCTCAAGAAGATATGAATATTCATTTACTTATTGAGGCATACAAACGAATTCCAAATAGAAACTTAGTAATTATCTCAAATTGGAATTCATCAAATTACGGTAAAAAATTGATTAAGGATAATCAAGGAAAACATAGTAATATTTTTTTTCAGGATGCAATTTATGAATTAGACATATTGAACGCAATTAGAAGTAATGGTAAAATATATTATCATACTCACTCACTCTGTGGGACAGCCCCATCGTTAACTGAGGCAATGAATTTAGGGTTGCCAATTTTATGTTATGATTTGGATACTAATCGGTCAACAACAGAGGAAAAATCTTTTTATTTTAAAGATTCTGATTCACTAATTAATATAGTTACTAATTTAACTGAGATGGAACTAAAGGTACTATCAAAAAACATGCTTAGTGTAGCAAGTAAAAGATATACCTGGAAGCGAATAACGAAACTTTATAAGAAATGTGTCCAAAACTTAATATAAATTTATGAGAATTTTAATTTACGGTTTTGGCAGAATGGGTTTAACTCATTTTACTATCCTAAACTCAATTAATGAAAATTTAAAATTTACTATTATTGAGCCAAATAGATTTTTGCTATCAATTTTAAATAAAAATTTTCCAAATGTAAATTTTTTAAAAGATGATTCTTCGTTGAAGGAACCATATGACATAAGTTTAATTACAGCCCCTCCTTTTGCTCACTTGAAATTGCTCAAGAAATGCTTAAAAAGAGGCGATAAAAAAGTATTTATTGAAAAACCTTTTGGTGGATATACAAATATTTATGATGATTATTTAAACCAAACAAAAAATTTATATGTTGGTTATGTATTGAGATTTAATCCGTGTATTCAATGGATTAAAAATAAAATATCTAAAAAAAATATTTTCTCAGTTAAAGGTCAATTTCTAAGCAGTACTTTGAACAAAAGACCTGTGGGGTGGAGAAATGGACCTTTTTCCGGAGTTTTAAATGAAGTAGGCTCACATGTTATCGATTTAATTCAATACATAACAGAGTGTAAAAGTATGGAAGTTAATCACTGCAAAATACAGTCAGTTATCTCTGATGTAGATGATATTTTAGATGCTGAGCTAATTTCTAATGATGGAGTTAATATTAGTTTACATTTTAATTGGGTAAAAAAAAATATTAGAAAACCTGTTTTTAAGTTAGAGATTGTTATGAAAGATGGTTTAAAATATTTAATTGATCAACAAGAAATAGTAATAAGGAACAATAAAGAAGAAAAAAGTGATAAAATTTCAGTAACAGACATTGCTGAAACAGTTCCATTTTATTTACGAGGTATTGATTTCAGTAAGCAAATGGAGGATCTTTTAAATGATTGTTCAACAATAGCTAGTGTAGAAGATGGATTGCAGGTTAATAAAGTAATTAATAAAATAATGTTACATGAAGGTAATTTTAGGAGATAATCAGTTTTTCGGAGTAAATCATTTTAATTTAAAAAAGGGCGAAAAGACGAAACTTAAATTTGACTCAGTAAAAAAAATTGAAGTTTTTATTAATGACTCCTTAAATATTGGTTTAGATGGATTTATGATTAATTCAAATAATACTGGATATGAATTGATCTCTCAAACTGATTTTAAAAAAAATAAAGAGATTCACTACAGTATTCCATATCCACACAAGTATGCTAACATGGTTAATGAAAAAGGTATGTTAAGTATGTTAAATTACATCATCAAAAATACATATTTCATTAAAAACATTTTAATTGGAATAAAATTGATTTTTACAAGAAATGTTAAATACCTCATTCCTCTTGTCTTAGATGTTGAGGTTCCATCAAATTTAAAAAAAGGAAGTTATATATATATGCAAAATGTTGTTACTGATTTACTAGTTGGTATGGGGAAGGGTGATTTAATTATAGATTTTATAAATACTGTTACTAAATTAGGATATAAGCCTGGACTGATTACTCTCAATCCAGTTAAGTTAAATGAAATTTTAACTGTCAATGATAAAATCTTAAAAGTTAAAGAATTGATTGTTTGTTTTAACATAAATAAACAAGGCTTTAATACTTTCCCCTCCAAAAAAGCCGTTGAAAATTTTATAAATTCTAAACCGAGATATAAGACCATGGGTATGAGTGTATTTGCCAGTGGGGCGGCTGGAATTTCTGAATCAATTAAATACCTAAAAAAATTAAAATTAGATTATGTTGTATTTGGAACCTCTAAATTAAAAAATGTAAAATCTAACTTTGAATTATTAAAAAAGTGATTTTAAAATTATATATACTCAAATGAAAATCTTTTTAACTGGTGCTTCTGGATTTATTGGGAAAAATTTCATTTCTTATTTTGATAATAAGTTTTCAGTTGACACTTACAAAAGGGGTTCAAATTTTGAAATTAATCATGAAGTTGTTGTTCATTTAGCAGGAAAAGCACATGATTTAAAAAACACTTCGATGGACAGTGAATATTACGAAGTAAATACTAATTTAACAAAGAAAATATATAAAGAGTTTTTGGGCTCTAAAGCCAAGGTTTTTATTTTGTTAAGTTCAGTTAAGGCAGTTGCAGATAGCGTAGATGGAATACTTACTGAAGATTTAACCCCATCACCTGAAACTCACTATGGAAAGAGTAAATTACTAGCAGAACAATATATTTTATCTCAACATCTAAGTGATTCCAAACGATTTTTTATATTAAGACCTTGTATGGTTCATGGTCCCCACAACAGAGGCAATTTAAATTTGCTCTACAAACTAATTTCAAAAAATATTCCTTGGATTTTAGGTTCCTATGAAAATAAGCGTTCATATTGCAGTATTGAAAATTTATTATTCATAATTTATGAAATTATTCATAATGATAATATTAAATCTGGAATTTATAATGTCGCAGATGATATACCAATTTCAACAAATGAACTGATTTCGATAATTGCAAAATCTCAAAATAAGAAAGCAAAAATTTTTAAAATATCTAAAAATATCATAAAATGTATAGCGAAAATTGGTGATATTTTTAAATTACCTTTGAATACTGTTAGCTTAAATAAATTAACAAATTCATATGTTGTTAGTAATCATAAAATATTAAATCATATTGGAAAACCATTACCAATTAGCTCTAAAAATGGACTCATAAAAACTTTTGATTATTTTAATAGTAATGAATAAATTAATTAAAGTCAGAAACAAATAAGTTATAATGTATACAGAATCTATAATCAAGAAATATATAAATTTTGATAGCGATTTATCAAAGTTTAAAGAAGATATTTCTAAACAAATTAATAAAAAAAATATATTAGTTATCGGAGGAGCAGGAACTATTGGTTCAAATTATATCAAACAATTATTGATTTATAAACCATCAAAAATCACTGTTGTAGATATTAATGAGAATGGATTAACAGAGTTAACTAGAGATTTACGAAGCTCAAGTCTTTTAGATTATAACCCACAATACATTACATATCCTGTAAACTTACTTAGTAGCACGTTTGATAAAATTTTCAATAGTAACGACTGGGGAGTTGTTGCGAACTTCTCAGCTCACAAACATGTCAGATCCGAAAAAGATAAAATCTCTGTCGAAGCCTTATTAAAGAATAATATTTTTGGCGCAATTAAACTTTTGGATCTATGTGAAAAAAAACCTCCAAAATACTTTTTTAGTGTATCGACCGACAAGGCAGCCAACCCTGTCAACATAATGGGTGCGTCAAAGAGTTTAATGGAAAAATTAATTATTTCAAAAAAGAAAAAATTTAGAGTGTCTACCGCTAGATTTGCCAATGTTGCCTTCTCTAACGGAAGTCTTTTGGATGGTTTTACTAATAGAGTTAAAAAAAGACAACCACTATCTTGCCCAAGTGATATTAAGCGTTTTTTTGTTACACCAGAACAATCTGGTCAGATATGCTTACTGGCTACCTTCTTGGCTAAAAGTGGAAGTATTTTCTTTCCAAAACTAGATTTTGAGAATCATCAAATTTTTTTTAAAAAAATTGCGTTAGATTTTTTACGTAAAAATGGTTTTGATCCTTTATTAGTTGATTCAGAAAAAGAAGCTAAAGACTATGATTTCAGAAAAAATAATAATCAATACCCCATATTTTTTTTCACCACTGATACATCTGGTGAAAAAACTTTTGAGGAATTCTATACAGAGGATGAAGATTGTAAAATTGATTTTTTTGACTCATTGGGATTTATTAATTCGGAAGATATAAAGATATCATCTGAAAACGTAAAAAATGATTTTAATTCACTGTTTGAAAATCCAAAATCAACAAAGCGAGATATCATTAGTTTATTAAAAAAATATGTACCTAGTTTTTTACACATTGAAACTGGGAAAAATTTAGATCAAAAAATGTAATAAATGTATTTGATTTTAAAGCGACTTTTCGATATAAATGTAAGCCTAATTGCATTAATTTTATTACTTCCCGTTTTTATTCCAATTATTGTAGTTTTAAAATTTACTGCTGAAGGTGAAATATTTTATTTGCAAGAACGTTATGGACTTAAAAATTCAAAATTTAAAATTTTAAAATTTGCAACAATGCTCAAAAACTCAATGAACATAGGATCAGGCAGTATTACTTTAAGTAATGATCCAAGAGTTACTAGTGTGGGTTCTTTTTTACGTAAGACAAAAATTAATGAATTGCCACAAATAATCAATATAATCCGAGGGGAATTAAGCTTAGTGGGACCAAGACCCTTAGTAGAAAAAACTTTTTCAGCTTATAATAAAAAAATCCAATCCAAAATATATAACGTTAAACCTGGTTTAACAGGCATAGGTTCAATAATTTACAGGGACGAGGAATCAATAATATCAGCAATTAAAGAAGATGACCCTCATAAATATTATTCAAAGGTAATTGCTCCTCATAAAGGAGCTTTAGAAATGTGGTACCAAGATAATGCATCATTTTCTTTAGATTTAAAAATAATTTTCGTCACAGCTTTCGTTGTTGTTTTTCCCAACAGTAAAATTTATAATTATCTATTTAAGAATCTCCCACAAAGAAATTTTTAATTTTTAAAATGGAGTAATTTCTAAATGCTTTATTTGTCAATAGTTCTTTGATTTGTTTTATTCTCCGACGTATATAATCAAAAACGAATACTAATCCCTCATCAAAAAAGTAGTATATCTTAAAATTTGACTTTAGTTTAAGCCTTAAACAGTCAATTTTACCATACCTACTAATATAAATTTTCCCCAAATTAAGATTTAAGTAATCTAGTACCATAAAATAATTATCAAGATATTTATTAGAATTAATTTCCCATTTTTCATTGATTTTATATTTTTCTATCAGCTTATTGTGATCGTAAATTGTTCGAAAGCTATAGCTTAACTTTTTATATCCATTGTCATTTATTTGGAAGTTGTAGATATTATGTAAAAACTGATTAAGCTTACTTAAAGTATAATAACCATACAAATTTGTTTTTGTTTCCATTGTGTTGTTGTAAAGATCATTATATAATTTTTTTGATCTAACCATTCTTGTGTGAATTTCAACAGCAAAATTTTTTTTTTTGTGACTTAGCCTAGGTAAATGCTTAGGATCAATTTCATAAATTAATTGATTATTGACATTTTCATAACCATTTTCTTTTAAAATATTTTGTGTTTTCAAACCATTATTTTTTGAAACAAGAATGTCAATATCTCCAACCATTCTTTCGCCCAGTTCATCATAAATTTTATTTACAATATTTGCAGAGCCTTTGAGTAATGCATATTCAATTTTATTTTTGGTTAGAACTTGTACTATTTCGTTTATCTCCTCTATTAACTTTAGATTTCTTTCAGAATTAATTTTATATATTTCTTTTAAATAGCATAACAAATCATTTGGAATCATTTTATCAAGTTTCTTTACAATTAAGTTGTGATAAAGACTTGGAAGCATTAAATGGGAACTTGCTAAAAAAATTAATTTATTGAAATCTACTTTTTTAAAAACCTTTTTATTAATTTTTGTATTTCCAAACAAAATTTCAATTAATAAACTTTCCTCCTTAAATACATTTTTTTGGCGAGATATCTTCATTTAATTTTTATAAAAATAGATATTATTTTTGTAGTTTTGGCGTGCTGTATTCAAATGTATAGATGAAAAATTTTTTTTGTTTTTTGCTTATTTTTTTTCTTATATCTTGTTCTTCAAAAAAAGATATCCTCTACTTTAATAACTCAGAAGAATACGCTGAATCACAGTTAGATTTTCAAGAGCATATTATAAGTATTGATGATATTTTGAAAATTAGTATAACTTCTGATAATGCTTTAGCTACACTTGATTTAGATCCAAAATTTGCTCCTGTCAACTCAAATTCAACTATTGAAAGTTTAAAACTGGAGGGATTTATAGTTGATTCGAATGGTGAAATTTTCATCCCATCCATTGGCGGACTTAAGGTTGTTGGCATAACGAAAGTTGAGCTTAGAAACCTAATTATAAATAAAATTATTGATGGAAATCTATTAATGAATCCAAATGTTGATGTTAAAATTCTAAATTTACATTTTACTATACTCGGTGAAGTAAATAGACCAGGAAGGTATGAATATATAAATAATAATATCTCAATTTTAGAAGCGATTGGTATGGCTGGAGATCTTACAATAACTGGAAAAAGAAATGATGTTATAATTGTAAGAAATGATAATGGCTTTAAAAAAGTACATTCCATTGATTTAACAGATATTAGTACCTTGTCAAGTAATTTTTTTCAAATTATCTCTGGAGATGTAATTATAGTGAATCCAAATTCAACAAGGGTTAAAAATGCTGGAATTATTGGAAATTCAGGAACATTATTAAGTCTACTTTCTTTTATTTTATCATCAATTATTGTGATAACTAATAGATAAAAATTATTTAAATGGAATCTAATCTAAATGAAAATTTAAAAAACGACACAATAGATACTTTAAAACTCAAAAGTAGCTTGCAAAGATATTTTTCATTTTGGTACATGTTTTTAATTTCAATTAGTATTTCAATTGCCGTCTGTTTTATTTATTTAAGATATACCAATTTTAAGTATGAATCGAATGCAACTATTGAAATTATTGATAAGGCTCAGGATACTGAAATGTCTCTTCCAACAGCCAAAACCATTTTTAACAGATCAATGATAAATTTAGATAATGAAATTGGTGTAATAACTTCCTTTGACTTACATAAAAGGGTCGTCCAATTACATGACCTAAATGTTCTTTTTTTTCACGTTGGTAATATTAAAACTTTACAGAAAGATAAATCTGAGTGGTTTGATGATTTTAAAATCGAATATAAAATAGACACAGACTCTGTTGTCACTAATCAATCTTATGATTTAACCTTTTCAAACAATAAATTAACTATTGATCAATATAATAAAGGTGGAGACTTTGTTAAATCTTTTAAGTTTAATGACCTATCAACTTTTGGTAACAACAATGATTTACCTTTTGATCTTTCAATTCCAAGTAGTAGCTCCAATGACTACAGTTTCAAAAGGACAATTAAATTTTTTACAGTAGATGCTATCGCAGAATATTATCAGCTGTCCTTACAAGCTGTTCAAAGTGGAGAAAAAAGTGATCAAATAAAATTAACCTTAGTTCATGAGAACCCTTTAATTGCTAATAATTATTTGAATCATCTAATTAATGAATTTAATTTAGACGGTGTTCAGGATAGACAACTTGTGTTTAAAAGAACTATAGATTTTGTTGATTCTAGATTTGATTTAATTCTTGATGATTTGAAGTCGATTGAAAATAGTAGAAAAGATTTTAAAAAAGAAAATAATTTAACTAATATTGAAGAGAACGCTTCCTTAACTATATCTCAAAAAATTAAATATGATACTGAGTTATTTGATGTTAGAACTCAGTTAGATTTATGTGATCTATTACAAAAATCTATTACTGATGGTAAATTAGAATTAATGCCATTAAATATTGGTGTGAACAACTCGGAGATTAATGATTTAATTAAATTTTATAACGATTTAATTATACAAAGACAAAAATTATTGATTTCTGCGGGTTCCAAAAACAGCGCTGTTGTAAATATAGAAAATCAACTATCAAGTTATTCAATTAATATTAATAGTTCAATTGAAAACTATAAAAAGTCTTTGAATATTACTTTAAACAATTTAGTGAGTAAAGAAAAAGAGTTTAAAAACTTATCCTTTACAATACCTGACAAGGAAAACATACTAAGATCCATTGAAAGAGAATTAAATATAAAAGAATCTTTATTTCTTCTCTTATTACAGAAAAGAGAGGAAGCTTCAATAAATTTTGCAGTTGTTAAACCATCCATAAAGGTAGTTGATAGTCCTAGACACCTTCTTCAACCAATAAGTCCAGTACCAATAATTTATTATTTTGTTTCAATTATACTAGGGTTAGGAATCCCATTTCTATTTTTGTATATACGTTTTACTTTAGACACTAAAATTCATACCAGGGAATTATTGTTAAAACTATTACCAACATTGCCGATTTTGGGAGAAATCCCTTTAATTACAAATAAGAATTATAGTAATAGTTTATTGCCACTTGATGCGAGAAGCCCAATAACTGAAAGTTTTAGAATGCTAATGTCAAACATGAGTTTCACCAATTTTAAATTAGAAAAAAACCAATGTCAAGTCACTCTGGTTACATCATCAGTTAAAGGTGAAGGTAAAACTCTTATTTCTACAAATCTAGCCCATGTTTTAACTGCAAAAAATAAGAAAGTCATATTAATTGGGGCAGATCTAAGAAACCCACAAATACATAAACATATTAAGATTGATAAAAATATTAAGGGCATTTCTGATTATATTCACTCCAAATCAAATGATTACAGTGAATATATTTTAAACCTTGATCATTTAAATAAAAATCTATTTTTTCTACTTTCAGGAACAATTCCCCCAAACCCAACCGATCTTTTAGGGTCTCAAAAATTCAAGGAATTAATTGAAAAGTTAAAAAATGAGTTTGACCATATTATAATTGATTCTGCTCCTTGCTTAATTGTTTCTGACACTTTTCAAATATCAAATTTGGCAGATAATACAGTTTATGTTGTTAGAGCTAATCACACTGATCAAAAGATTTTAGATTTTATTAATGAAACATCTTTAAAATTAGCATCAGTTGGTCTGGTTTTAAATTCAGTTGGATCCAGTGCTTCATATGGGTATAAGTATGGTTATCAATATGGATATAAATATGGCTATCGGTATGCTTATAACTACGGTTATGGTTACAATTATAAATCTGATGATAATTCCTAAATTATTTAAAACTTGAATTATTATCTAAAGCTAATTCTAACTGTTTTTTATTTTTAACCCGTACTCTAGATTCAAAATTTTTTCTTCTAATTCCATTAATAATTTTTATGTGTGAGATTGAATGTGCATCTGATCCAACAAAGGATATCATATTTTTTTCTAATAATAAATCACTAATTTTTAAAATATCATCGCCATAGTATCCACTTACGGATAAAAGATTTAACTGAAATTTACAACCATGATTTAACAGTTTCTCAAATTCTTTAAAATTATGATGTAAAAATCTATATCTTTCAGGGTGTGCTAGCACAGGAATGTAACCATTTGTTCTTAATTCAAAAATTATTTCATATAAATTTATTGGGGGACTGATGTAAGACATTTCAACCAAAACATAATTATTTTTTAAGCATAATAGGGATTTTGATCTTATTTTTTCAAAAATTGAATTATCTAACATGTATTCTGAAGCATAACTAATTGCAATATTTTCATGATTTTTTTCTTGCAAACGTTGAAAGCTTTTTTCGATGCTTTTATTTGTGTTGTTATGAACACCTTCATAAGTGTGAGGTGTTCCAATAATTTTGGAGAAACCTAACATACTCATTTCATAAATCATTTTTAAAGATTCATCAATATTTTTGGCTCCATCATCAATTCCAGGTAATACATGAGAATGAATATCAACAAAGTTTTTCGGAATTAAATCTGAAAGCTTAGGCTTAGCTCTGCTAAAAATATTGAACATATTGTCTTTATTGTTAATTAAATATATTTAATAATTTAGCATTCATTTCAATTAATATGTTATTATTTTACTCAATACTAGGTTTAATCACTTCTTTATTTCTTAATGGTTATTTAAATGAATTTTTTCGGAGAAGAAGACTGTTTGACCCTGTAAACACGAGGTCATCGCACAAAAACAGAGCTACGAGATCTGGAGGTGCAGCAATTTTTTTAACCTTATGCTTTTGCTATGGTATCGGACGAGCATTTTTAGATTTAGATATAAATCTATTTTCACTAATCGCATGTTGTTTTGTAGCTATTATTGGATTTTTTGATGATTTGTTTGAAATATACTACGTGGAAAAATTTGCTTTACAAGTTTTTGCAGGAATTATCTTAATTCAAAGTGATGTTTATATAAATAATTTTCATGGAGTTTTAGGTATATATGAAATTTCTGAACTAAATTCATACATTATCTCCTTGTTTGTTTTCCTTGTAATCACAAATTCATTAAACCTTATTGATGGTATTGATGGCTTAGCAGGACTTATATCTCTAAAATTTTTTATAGTAATTTCAGTAATTATATATTTTACAGATCCAGATTCTTATTCTTTTCAAGTTAGTAAACAATCAATGTTAGCATATTCACTAACATTGATTGGCGCTTTGTTAGCATTCCTAATTTTTAATTTTAGATCAGATAAAAAAGTTTTCCTTGGTGATTTTGGCTCACTTTTAATTGGCTCAGTAATAACCTATTTCATTTTTTCAGCTTTACATTCAGAAAATCAATTAATAACAGATAATTGGATTAATAGGTCACTAATTTGTGTATTATTACTCATATACCCCCTAACTGATACATTAAGAGTTTATCTTCTCAGAGCAAAGTCTGGCAATTCTCCATTTTTACCTGACAGAAGACACCTGCATCATAAGCTAATAGATAAAGGCTACAGCCATGTAAAAGCTTCCATTTTAATATCATTGTTGTCAATTTCAGTTCTTGTTTTTGGTTTTGGAGTTTCTTTTTTTATTTGGGAAATTGGTTTGTCTTCAATTTTATTTGAAGGTGTCAATCTTATTACAACTATTTCAATTATTCTTATCTATATGATTTTCCTCTACTATAAATTTTTTGAATCAAAAGTGTCAAAGTGATTTTATAACAT
>MDTG01296181.1_pt1 | contig 37693 bp, 39 predicted proteins | sample 811421 | NCBI WGS metagenome assembly MDTG01 (sample SAMN05326645, study PRJNA326480) | marine metagenome | isolation source: seawater | place: Pacific Ocean: South East | collected 2011
CTTCTTCATCCCTCTACAGATCTTTTCTCTGCTATAGCTCAAACAGGTATAAAGAGTACTGGTAGCTTAAGAAGTATTGAATTAATAAGGAATGGCGTAAAAATTAGAACAGTCGACTTTTATTCATTTTTTCTTAAAGGAGATAATACATTTTCAGATTTAAGAATTCTTGATGGAGATATTATTAATATTCCTATTGTATCAAAAAGAGTTTTAGTTCAAGGAGAGGTTACTAGAAGCGGATATTTTGAGTTACTTGAGGATGATACATTTTCAGATTTAAAATATTATTTTGGAGGATTCACTGCTGTATCGAGTACAAATGGATTTATTAAAAGAATAGCTTCTTTTGAGGAAAGAATATCTGATGATTTTGCTTACAACTCATTTTCTATTGAGTTAAATAAAGAAGATATTTCTTATGATTTAAAAAACGGTGATGAAATAGATATCCCCAAAATATCTGACGTATCTTTAGGCGTAACTGTTGTAGGGCAAGTAAAAAATCCAGGAAAATACCCCGCATATAAAAATTTACAAGAAGTATTAGATTTAGCTGGTGGTTTTAAAGATCCTAATTATGTTAAATCAATCAATAAAGATAAAATCATCATCCTAAGATTAGATAAAGATAATTATTATGGTAAAGAATTTAACATTACTTACCAGGAAGCTATAAATTTTAATTTGATTCCAGATGATAAAATTTTTGTATACCAAAATTCAAATTTTGGTAACGACGCTACTTATTCTATTGAAGGGGAGATATTGTACCCCGGAACTTATATATTAAATGATAAATTAAATCTTTCAGATGCAATTAGGATTGCTGGAGGCATCACCGAAAATGGTAATATAAATAACATATCTGTTTCCAGAATGGTAGATGATATAGATAGTAATGGAGAGCTTACTGCAGTAAGACAAGAAATATATAACATTAAACCAAATTATAATATTGGCAGAAATAATACAATTACAGTAAGTCCTGTAGATAACTTAATCTATGTTCAGGGCAATGTTTATTTACCTGGTGCTATTGCTTTAGATAGAAAAATATCTGTTAGTCAAGCTATCAATTTAGCTGGTGGTTTTAAGCCCTATTCCCTTAAAAGAAGAATATATGTCAAGAAGCAAAACGGTGAAATAGATAGCGTAGGCTTAACAACTCGCAGCATTAAAAGAGTTGGTCCAGGGGATACGATAATTGTACCAGAAAATCCTAATGGTGGCCAATTTAACATTACTGCATTTACTGCCGATATCTTACAAGTATTAACTAATTTGGCAGCAATTCTTCTCTTGGTTGAGAATAACAGCGACTAAATTAATGCAAATTATTAATCTAGATATTGGTGGAGCTAAGCTCTATATACCAGAAGTAAAAACAGATACTAGAGGTTCTTTTGTTGAAAAAATGAATACAAGCATGTTTGATGATTTACAGATCAAACAAATAAATCAATCAATATCTCACAAAAATGTTTTTAGGGGATTTCATTTTCAAGATAAACCATACCAGCAAGCAAAATATATCTGGGTTGAGAGTGGAAAAATTTACGATATCATAATAAATGTTGATTCAAATTCAAATTTTTACAAGAAAAGTTTAGTAATAGAGCTTGATAGTAAAAATAATAGACATCTCTTTATACCAAAAGGATTTGCACATGGTTTCATATCTGTTATGAATAATACCAAAGTTTGTTATGCTGTTGACAGCTTCTATAACCCTTCGAGCGATACAGGTATTAATTTTGATGACAAATCACTTAAGATAGACTGGCCAACTGATAAATCTAAATTATTAATTTCAGAAAAAGATAAAAACTTACCTTTTCTAAATGAGAAATAACAAAAATATTTTAGTAACAGGATCTGCGGGGTTTATTGGTTTCCACTTATGTAGAAAACTAATTAATTCTGGATATAATGTTGTTGGTTTTGATAATATGAATGATTATTACAATGTTTTTTTAAAAGAGCTTAGAGTTAGCAAGCTTGGAATCGATAATATTAGTTCAGAAAACAAAAAAATTGAAAGCTCAAAATTCAACAACTTTTCATTTTACAAATCAAATATTTTAGATTACGACCACCTTTATAAATGTATAAATGAAAATAAAATAGATATCATAGTAAATTTAGCTGCTCAAGCAGGAGTTAGACATTCTTTAAAACACCCACATGATTATATTTCAGATAATATTTCAGGATTTTTGAATATTTTAGAGGTAAGTAGATATTGCAAAATAAAACATTTAATTTATGCGAGCAGTTCTAGTGTTTATGGATTAAATAAAAACCTTCCATTTTCAACAGATGATTCTACAGATCATCCTACTAGTATTTATGGTGCTTCAAAAAAATCTAATGAACTTTTTGCGCATTCATATAGTCATCTTTATAATATTCCAACTACCGGATTAAGATTTTTTACTGTATATGGCCCCTATGGCAGACCGGATATGGCCCTTTTTTTATTTTTAAAGGCTATAATTGACAATAAAGAGCTCAAGCTTTTTAATAACGGTAATATGGGTAGAGATTTTACATATGTAGATGATATTGTTCAAACAATTGAAAAGATTGTCTCAAAAGATTTTATTCAAAAAGATTGGGATCCTGAAAGACCAAATTTATTTAATAGTAGCGCACCATACAGAGTTTATAATATTGGAAATAATGAATCAATTAAGTTGACTGATTTTATAAAAGAAATAGAAATTAAACTTGGCAAAAAAGCAAAAATTAAATTAATGCCAATGCAACCCGGTGATGTTGAATTGACCCATGCAAACGTTGAAGATTTAGTTAAAGATTTTGATTATAGACCAAACACTTCTATTAAGCATGGAATTTCAAAGTTTGTCGATTGGTATATCAAACATCAAAACATTTTAGAAAAGAACGGAATATAAAATGAAAATCATCCTCTTGAGGCATGGTGAAAGTAAATGGAATTTAGAAAATCGTTTCACTGGTTGGGAAGATGTAGGTTTAACATCTAAAGGGAAAAAAGAAGCTAAATTTGCAGCAAACCAATTATTAAAAGGTAGCTATAAAATTAGCTCTGTGCATACTTCACTATTAAAAAGAGCTATTGAGACAACCAGTATTGTAGCAAAGAATATTTGTTTTCAAGATAATGATGTTAGATATGAGTGGAGATTAAATGAAAGACATTATGGTGCTTTGCAGGGTCTAAATAAATCTGAAACTGCTGCAAAGTATGGCGAAAATCAGGTACAAATATGGCGAAGGAGTTTTGACACCCCACCTCCTCTTTTAAAAAAAAATGATAAAAGACATCCAAGATTTAATAAAAAATTTAGTAAAATAGAAAATAAAAATCTTCCATTAGGAGAAAGTTTAAAAATGGTTATCGAAAGACTGAATCCTTTTTGGAATAAATATTTTAATAATATAATCTTGAATGATAATTCTCACTTAATAGTTGCCCATAGCAATTCCTTGAGGGCAATTGTAAAAATATTAGAAAACTTATCTAATGAAGAAATCATGAATGTTAATATTCCTACGGGGGTTCCTTTGGTTTACACGTTTAATAACGATAAAGAAGTAGCAGAAAAAAAATATTTGATTGACAATAAGGAGTTAGAAAAAAAACAGGATTTGGTTAAAAGACAGGGTACAATTCAATGAGCTTTAATTTTAAAGATGTCAAAGTTTTATTAATTGGAGATTTTATGATTGATCAATATGTTTTATGTGGCTCTACAAGAATGTCTCCAGAGGCACCTGTACCTGTTTTAAAACCAGAAAAAATTTATTCAACACCAGGAGGGGCTGGTAACGTCGCAATTAATCTTGCAGCGCTTGGAGCAAGTGTAGAATGTGTTGGAACAATTGGTTCAGATAAAAACGGTAAGGAGCTTACTGGTTTACTAGCAAAAAGAAATATTAATATAGATCAATTATATATTACTGATTTACCAACTACGTCGAAAAAAAGATATTATTTAAATGGTAAACAGGTCTTAAGGGTTGATATTGAAGAAGTGAATGAAGATTGGTCTCCAAAAAACACTGACTTCAATGATAAAGAGTATGATATTATCATACTTTCAGATTACAATAAAGGTGTTTTAAACAACAAATGGTTTTCAAAAATAAAAGCAAAAAATATTTTTGTTGATCCAAAAAAAGACAATTTTTCATTTTATTCAAACGCAACAATTATAACACCAAACTTAAATGAGTTAAAAAGAGCAGCAAATATAGAAATAAATAATAATGATTCTCTTGTTCAAGCTTGTCAGTCAATGATAAAAAATTCAAAATTGGAATACATTATTGCTAAAAAAGGAAATAAGGGAATAACTATTGTTGGTAAGAAAGATTTTGTAAAACATATTGACGCTCATAATGTTCAAACCCCAGATGTAACTGGAGCTGGAGATACAGTTATCGCAGCCCTTTCTTTATCATTTTTAAAAACGGGAGATATTGAAACAGCAGCAAGAATTGCTAACGCGGCTGCTGCGCTAGTTGTAAATAAAGAAGGAACATCATTTGTAACAATTGATGAATTTAATTCAATTTCAAATCTTTAGAATTCAAATATTAATTGTGAAATGACATTAATATCTTTCTGTTTTTTTTCAATATAAAGTCCTAGGCTAAATAGTTTCATCTTTTGACTCAAAAATATACTTTTTTCAGAAAATTTTCTGAATGTGTCATTGCTGATGTCTACTATACCTGAACTTGGAAAACCATTATAGTTAATATCATACTTTTTGATATCTGTATAATTAATTCTAATAAATGTTTTATTAAAATTGTTCTCAAGGGCAACATGTTTTACTTTTACCCTATTATTATCAGGAGTGATAAAAATATTACCAATTGTTCTGCCATTAAACATATATCCATTTCTGTAAATTCCATTATAGTAATAACTATCTACACCAGGAGGATGTTCATTACCTCCTTGATATGTAGTTTTTAAATATTCTAATAAAAATCTGAAATTATTATGCGAAATTGATATTCCCGTTAATCCATCAAATTTACTCATTTCATTCTTTAATTCTAGACCGCTCCTATCTTCAAAAAATGTTTGATGGTATGTGTTAAAAATTAAATTATTGACTTGTCTCACATATCGAAAATCCCATAGTCCAAAAGCATTACCTAACACATTATTTTGATCAGTTAAAAGAGAAGTTTCTGATCCGCCTTGTCCAGCAAAAATTCTAAAATAGTCATCTATTTTGGATGGTTGTTTGCCATAAAACTCAAGTTCTCCACCCCAAATAACATTATGTATTAAACCTATTGATAGACCTCTGTTTTTTATAAAAAAACGTTTATCATGAATAAAAGGACTTTTTAAATTGATTGAATTTTTATCCATAATACCATCCGACACTGAAGCTTTAATTTCAAATTGACCAAAATTTTTTGAGTATTCTATATAGTATCTTTTCAATCCCAAAGCATTCCCACTATCAATCATATCTCCTGTAGACAGATGATTTTTATAAAAGTGTTCAATAGAAAACTTCCCAATTTTTATTTTAAAATTATTATAATTTTTAAAGTAGTATGCTTCATCAATCTTGAGTCCATTTTCGTTTATATAATAACTAGCAAAAAAGTTTTCTGAAGAATTATTTACATACAAACTGTTGTATTTATCGGTTAGCTTTATATTTTTAGAATTGATTTGAGTTATTGGATTGCCATTTATAAAAACAATTTTATTCTTATAAGATGATTCTTCAGAAGAGTATATAGTTGAAAAAAATATTATTATTAGGAGAAGTGATTTAATTGATACGCACCTTTTTTGGTAAAACATAAAATTTCCAATCCATAACTTCAATTTGTGAATGTTTAGCAGTTTCAAGTGATTGATATTCCTTAGTTGGAATTACCCTAACTTCTTTTCCATTAATTAGAAGATCTATTGGCATAGCAAAATTATCGTTAACATTATTCCATCTAAAATAAAACTTATTATTAGTTTGGTAGTACTCTAATTCAGGCTGATGGGGCGAATAAAAGTATTGTTCAGCAAAATACTCATAGTTAGAACCAGTTTTTTTATTAACCTTATCAAAAAAGTCATTAGTATTTGCAAAACCTTTTGCATTTTCTGTCATGAATTCCTTTAGTATTTCAAACCATATTTTATCATTGTTGATTACGCTCCTTAAAGTGTGCATTACCCAAGCACCTTTCATGTATGTATCTCCATGGAGAGCCCAATGATTTTCATTTTCTTTTCCAACTATTGGAATTTCATTTACTATTCTATTTTTTATGGTATTTAAATAGTGAACTCCTACCTCATAGCTATTAAACTTATCTTCAAAATATATTGCCTCAGAGTAGACTTGTAATCCTTCATGAATCCATATATGTGTTGGGTCTGAAGCAGTTACGCTATTCCCAAACCATTCATGACCGGTCTCATGAATTATTAGAGGATCAATTACACCATACATTGGCCAACTTTTACTTCTAACACCGTTGTAAATGCTAAATCCATTTCCATAGGTTACAGCTGACTGATGTTCCATTCCAAGGTAGGGGACTTCTACAAGTTTATAACCATCTTCATACCATTGGTATTCTCCAAAATACTTCTCATAAAAACGTATTACTTCTTTAGATTGTTGAAAATAGTTTGATGCTAGCTCTGCATTATAGTCCAATACATAATGCTCCATAACGTGAGTTTCTTTTTCAGTAATAAAGGTATCCTGAACAGCTACATAATTTCCAATTTGAACCGAAATGTTGTAATTATTTATTGGATTTTTAACAAACCATTCATAGGTAGTTTTTTCATTATTTGTCTCAACGCCTCTTAAACGACCATTTCCTACAGCAATCATATTTTTTGGAACTGTATAAACCATTCTTACGCTATCTCCCTCAGCTGTAATATGATCTTTATTTGGCCACCATATTCTAGCACCTTCGCCCTCACAAGATACGGCTACCCAGTCTCTATCTTCTTTATCTTTTGACCATGTAAATCCACCAGCCCATGGAGGATTATCAGCATTTTGTGGAACTCCTTCATAAAAAATAGTAAAATCGAAAATATTATCTTTTTCAATAATTGATTCAAAGCTAACTAATACAGCATCTAATTCTCTTGAAAATGACAACTCATTTCCTTTAAAGGTTATCTTATTAATATTTAAATTTTCAGCCAAGTCGACTTGCAACTGACTTAAGTCTTCCAAGCTTTGCGCTTTTATTGTTACAAAACCCTTAATTGATTTCTCAATAATATTAAAATCTATATTAATATCATAAAATGAAACCCTATATGAAGACCTATTTTCATTTAAATTTCCTATTAGGAAATTATTTCTTGTCAATTCTGGTAAATTATATTGGTTACCATGAGGTCTATTTTCTTGGCAGGATATAGTAGTAAAAACTAATAAGCTAAAAATTATTCTTTTCATAATAAGTCCTTGTCTTAAATATACTGTTAGCAAAAATGACATAGTAAAGAATAACACAAAAAAGAAACCATAAAACAATTGCAAATGCTTCTTTTATAAGAAACAAAATGTAAACAATAGCAAAATAAATTAACCACTTTATCCATGGAGGTTGTGACCATAATTTCAATAATGAATTCATGATTTAACTTCTCTTATATAGTTATAATATTTCATTGACTCATTATAAATAGAATCAAATTTATTCTCAATGCTAATATCTTTTTTTTGATATTTTTGAAATCCTGTAGTATTTATCACATTATCATACCAGTGTTTCCACCAGATACCATCTTCTTTGTGATTACCTTTTTCCCAACTAAGCATTAATATATCAAAATTAATATTAATTTTTTTACACCAAGAGCTTAAAACATTTTCTGGATTTGTTAGTAAATCACTAGAGTCAATTACTGAAAAAGATATATTTGATTTTTCCAAAAATTTAATTATTTCATATTGCTGTAAATAGCCCAGATCTTCAATTTTTTTTAAATTATGCTTTTCTGAATATGAATGTATGACTTCAAGCGGGTCCCTAATAAGAAAGCAATTGTGAAAATTTCTAATCCAATCTATTTTATTTAAATCAATTAAATGATGAGCCATATGTTTTTGATACCAGATTTTTTTACCGTGAATATTTTCTGTTGTAAGTTTGTAAATGATATCGTCTAAATTATTTGGGTAATAGTTTATTATTTCACTATACATTGGATGTTTCAATTTTGTCTTCTTTAAATAGTATGCATATAATGGTTCATCTGAAACAAATGTATCATTTCTCGAAGACCAAGATCGCATTAATGCTGTTGACACATTTCTTGGGCCAGACCAACATGCAACTCTTTTCATTTTAAATTTTGCTGTAGAAGGAATTCTGCAATCCTTAATTCATTAATTGAATCTATATCAAGACTTTCGTTTTCATTCATAATGAATGGGAATACATTCTTATCAGGAATTTTATTATATCGGATAAAATTCTTTTTATTGAAAATATAAATTGCTCCATTTGGGTAGAATGTTTCTGGAAGCTCCTGTCTAATTTCTGTTTCTATTTCATCTTTTATAAATTTTTCCAGCCTATTTTGATTTAAAATTAAACTTTTGTGAGGAAATTCTTTTGATGCAGAAACGCTAATCAAAGAATTACAATTGTTAGAATTATAATCATTAAATGCGCTTTTTATATGATTAATCTTTCTTAATGGAGAGGTAGGTTGTAAGTATATAATATCATAATTATTATCTTCTCCTAAATGTTCAATAAAGTGCAGTATAACATCACTTGAGGTGGAATTGTCTAGTGATATTTCAGAGGGTCTTTCAATTAGTTTGATATTGAAACTATCCCCATAATTAAGTATTTCTTGAGAATCAGAACTTAAAAAGATATTTTCTTTATTAGTAAATTTTAAAGCTTCACTTATTGTATAAAATAAAAGTGGCTTACCATTAACTATTCGTAAATTTTTTTTATCAACTTTTTTAGAGCCACCTCGTGCTGGAATTAAAACTTTAGTCATTTTTTAATCTCTAATATAGTAATTTATTTTTTTTTCTAACAATTTATCAATTTTCATAGTAAGTGAATCTAGATTACATGACTGCAGCATCCTTCCTTCTAAAAATTTGACTGGAGTAACTCCACCAAAAGTACCCGTCACAAATGCCTCTTGGCATTCAGAAATATCTTCAAATACAAAATCTGTTTCACTGCAGTGAATTGAATTCTCTTTACAAACTTCAATTACCTTATTTCGCGTGATACCATTTAAACAATATTTTCCAGTTGATGTAATGATCTCATTATTCTTTACAAAAAAAAGATTTGTTGAATTGCATGTGGATATATTTCCGTTTATATCACACATAATACCTTCATCAAACCCTAGTTTATTAGCCTCAATGCTTGCAAGGATACAATTTAGTTTACTTAATGTGTTTAATTTTGGATCCAAAATAAAATTATTTGGTCTAATATTTTTTACCCTTCCAATAGAAATCCCATCTTTTTTTATTTTTGGATTTGCTTTCTTATGTTCGGGTATTATAACATAATTAATTCTACCGATATTCGCGTTTGGATTTTGGTATGGAGTAATTTTATCTCCTCTAGAAATGACTAATCTCAAATGAATGCTAGAAACCATATTATTTTTATATAAAGTTTTTTTTATTTCTTCAACAATAAATTCTTTAGACAATTTTATATCTAAAGAAATTCCTCTGGCACTTTCGAATAGTCTATTTAAGTGTTCTTCAATAAAAAGAAGTTTTGATTGTTCATAACGAATTCCTTCCCAAACACCGTCACCAAGTAAGAAGCCGCTATCAAAAACAGAAATTTTAGCTTCATTTCTTTTAATGAGCTTTCCATTAATATTTATAAAGATATTATTGTTTCTTTCGTCACTTATATAAGAATGAGATCCCATTGTGGGCCCACAGGGACTTGAACCCCGAACCTGCGGATTATGAGTCCGTTGCTCTAACCAATTGAGCTATGGGCCCTAAAAAATAAGTAAATTAATCTAGATTTCTTTAATTCTTTTTATTTGAAAATCTAACAAACTAAATATAGTTTAGATAGGTAATTTTTACTTAAATATTAATTAAAATTTAGTATGAGAAAAGTTTTTATTATAACAGAACGTCGCGCTGATTATTCAAGGTTCCAGCCTATTTTAGAAATAATTAAAAAAGACCCCAATTTGGAATATGATTTAGTTGTTACAGGTTTGCATCTAAAAAGAGAGCACGGAATGACTATTGATGAAATAACTAATGATGGATTTGATATTTTTTCAACATTTGAAATGTTTTTGGAGGATGAAGATAGTGGGGCATCGATGGTCAGATCTTATGCTAAGGCAGTTGAAATGGTCACCTATGAATTAGAAAAATCTAAACCTGATATAATTTTGTCAGGTTTTGATATTGCTGCCAATGCCGCAGTCACAATTGCTGGTGCACACATGAATATTCCTGTAGCACATATTCAAGGCGGTGAAGTTACAGGTACCATAGATGAATCGATCCGTCATGCTATGAGCAAATTTGCACATTACCATTTTGCTGCAAACGAAGATGCATGTGAAAGACTAATTAAGATGGGCGAACGAGAAGATAGAGTTTTTAACGTAGGCTGCCCTTCAATCGATGCAATTGTTTCTGTTGAAGATGACGAAAATATTCTTGATAAATACCAACTTTCAAAGCCATACTTTTTATTAATTCAACATCCAGTAACAAGCGAGATAAAAGAATCTGAAGAACAAATTAAATGTACTTTAGATGCAATAAATGAAGCAAAAATTAATGCATTAATTATTTTACCAAATAATGATGCAGGATATTCAAAAATAATGAGCCAAATTAAATCTTCAAAAATTTCCAGTGTGGATACTTTATCTATCAAAGATTATGTTAATTTGTTAAAAAATTCGTGCGGATTAATTGGAAATTCAAGTAGTGGAATTCATGAAACAGCATCATTTAATATTCCAACAATAAATATTGGCACTAGACAGCAAGGTAGATTAAGACCAATGAATGTTCTTGATGTGCCGCATGATAAGAATAAAATAATAGATGCAATTACTAAATGTATAAAAATTAAAGAAAATAATATAGAATTCGAAAATCCGTATGGCGATGGAAAATCATCAAAAAGAATAGTAGAATATCTTAAATCTATAGATATTAGCAATTCAGTCATTCAAAAAAGGATAACTTACTGATGAAAAAAATTTTTATTACAGGCGGATCAGGAACTATTGGTTCATCATTTATTAAAAAATACTATAATAAATTTTCTTTTTTGAGTTATAGTAGAAATGAAAAGATGCAGGTCTCATTAAAGCGCCAATTTCCTGAAGTAGAAATAGCTCTAGGATCTGTTGAAGACAAATTAGTTTTAAGTAATTGTATGAGAAAATTTAAACCCGATTATGTTATTCATGCAGCAGCATTAAAACATGTTGATACTGCAGAGATAAGCCCAATTCAAGCTGTTAAGTCAAATATTATTGGAAGTTTAAATGTAATAAATGCTGCTTTTGATTCTAACGTTCCATTAACCATAGGTATTAGCACAGATAAAGCATGTGCACCTGATAATAATTATGGACATACAAAATCCTTAATGGAAAGAATGTTTTTAGAATCATTTTCCGAAAAAAATAAATTTTTGGTTTGCCGATTTGGCAATGTTACTCATAGTCATGGTTCTGTAATACCATTCTGGTTAAGATTGAGAAAGAATAATGATTCATTAAAATTAACTGATAAGAGAATGACGAGATTAATGTTTTCAAGAGATGAATCGGTAACCCTTGTTCATAAATTGCTAAGTAGTGGGCTCAAAGCTCAATCCCCTTATATTTTATCAAAGAAAATGAAAACAGTTAATTTATATAAACTCGCAAAAATTGTATCTGATGATATCAAAGAAATTGGTCTTAGACCAGGAGAAAAGCTTTATGAGGAGTTGATAAGCAAGAAAGAGCTTCCATATACCGATGTTGATGGAGATTACATATATATTTATCAAAAAATATCAAAAGGTTTAAAAAATTTAAAACAACCATATTCATCAGAAAATGCAAAAGAAATGACAAAAGAAGAAATGTTAGATTTGGTTGCAGAAACAAATGAATCATTAAAAAAATCGCTAATAGATAAGGCAATTTATTAATGTTTATAAATAAAGATAGTTATATCAATATTGCGGGAAGAAAAGTTGGATATAATTTTGATCCGCTAGTTATTGCAGAAATTGGTATTAACCATTGTGGTAATTTGGATTTAGCTTTTGAGCTAGTAGATGCAGCTAAATCTTGTGGCGTAGAAGTTGTTAAGCATCAGACTCATATTGTTGAAGATGAAATGACATCTCAAGCTAAAAATGTTATTCCTGGACATACAAAAGAATCTATATATGAAATTATTGATTCATACTCTTTGAATGAATCAGAAGAAATCAAATTAAAAGAATATGTTGAAAGTAAGGGTATGATTTTTATTAGCACACCCTTTTCAAGAGCAGCTGCTGATAGACTCGAGCAAATGAACGTTCCAGCATATAAAATTGGCTCCGGTGAATGTAACAATTATCCATTGATTGAGCATATTTGCAAATTCAATAAACCTATTATTTTAAGCACCGGGATGAATTCAATTGATTCAATTAAAGAATCTATTAAAATAATTAGGAAACATGATATTCCTTATGCTTTATTACATTGTACGAATATCTATCCTACGCCTCATCACCTGGTTAGATTAGATGGGATGATAGAATTAAATGAAAATTTCAAAGATGCTGTTGTAGGTTTATCAGATCATACGACAGACAACCTTGCATGTTTAGGCGCTGTAGCATTAGGCGGTTCAATTCTAGAAAGACACTTCACTGATAGGATGGAAAGAAAAGGGCCTGATATAATTAATTCAATGGATATAAATGCATGTAAAGAACTAATTCAGGGATCAAAATTAATGAAGCAATTAAGAGGTGGAGAAAAAGGTGCTGTTGAAGAAGAGCAACCAACTATAAATTTTGCATATGCATCAATTGTAGCTATCAAAGATATCAATAAGGGCGATAAACTTACCATGGATAATATTTGGGTAAAACGTCCAGGTACTGGACCCCTCTTTGCAAAAGATTTTAATAAAACTCTTGGTAAGAAAGCTAAAACTTTCATTAAAAAAGACTCTCATTTAAAAGAAGAAGATTTTGTATAAAAAATGAAAGCTTTATTCTTGTCTCAGTCAAATTCAATTGACTTTTTTTACGATTTTCAAAAAAACAGTAAGATTTTCGACGAAGTTGCTTATGTGGCAACGGACAAAGAATATTATAAAAAGTTCTTGAATAAAAACCCAAACTTTGAAAGTGAAAACCAAAATATTTTTAAAGATTGGGAGTTGAATGAAAAAAGAGAAAAAATTAATCACGAGTATATTTCACATGTTGAAAATACATATTTTTCAGGATATCCTTCCTCATCTGTGCACAATATGTATGCTTCTTCTTTTTTAAGTTCAGCTAAGATAGATAGAAGGTATGTTGGAGGTTTAAAATCAACATATGTTCAAAATTATAATGAAGAATTTACGGAAGATGAACTTTTAGAAAGAATGCAAATATCATTTAAAAGCATCCTGAATTTCATTCAAAAATTTAAACCTGACATAATTATTGGGTTTATTTGTGTAACTTCTATAGAGTATCAAGCTTTTCATATTGCAAAAGAACTTCGAATTAAATATTTAAATTTAAGACCATCAAGAATTTCAAATCGTTTTTTTGCTGTTTCAGATATTTTTGATCCACCAAATGAAATTGTTGAAGATTTTAAAAATATTTCTGACGATTTAAATTTTAAAGAATCCACTAGAATACTTAATTCCTTAAAAAATAATTTTTCATATGAAGGTGTTGTAGAATCAAAGAAAAGTAATAAACTGCAAGATTACTTCAAGTTTTCAGGTATAAATGCTCGATTTATGCAGAGAGAAAGTATTTTATCAAAATCTTTTAAGTATCTTAAAAATATTTTATTAAAAAACTACTTATTTACCATATATAAATGGCGAATTACCGGGAAATTTTATTCTTTTATGTCTTACAGGTACTTCAAAAACCAAAGGAATATTCATTTGAAAAAATACGTTTTATTTCCTCTCCATAAAGAACCAGAAGTACAATTACTTTTGCATGGTGCAAAATATCAAGATCAATATGATTTTATAGCAAATGTTGCATCATCTTTGCCAGAAGATACTCAACTTGTTGTAAAAGAGCATCCTATGGCTACAGGCTATAGGCCAATTTCGTATTATAAAAAAATTAGTAAGCTGAATAACGTATCAGTTGTTGGCCCTTTTGAAGATTTATCCTTAATACTAAAAGATGCGGACGCTTTAATTACTATTGCAGGTACTTCAGCATTTGAGGCAATGATAAAAAAGGTTCCTGTAATTCATTTTGGAGACCTCCCATTTGAGATTGTAAAGAACAGCATGATAGTTAAGTTTAAAGATTATAAAGAGCTCAAAGAAAAATTTTCAGAGTCATTAAAAAATTATAAATACGAAGAAAATAAACTTATCGAATATATAGCTGTTTGCTTAAAACATACTATACCTCTTGATTTTTATTCACTTTTCTTAAAAAAAGCAGAAAATACACTTAACAAAGAAAATGAAAACAGATTAAAAAAATTTCAACTTGAAACATTAGAAAATTATATTATTAACAAATTTAATTTATAAATTAAAAAAATGATTATTTGGTTAACAGGACAGCCTGGAAGTGGAAAAACAACTTTAGCAAATATGCTTATGAAGGTCTTAAGTGATAACAGAAATTCTAATTTAATTAATTTGGACGGAGATGATTTACGAAATATAAATAAAAATAAAGACTACTCAAAAGAAGGAAGAATTAAAAATATTTCCACAGCAATTTCTATAGTTCGATTTTTATGTTCAAAAAATTATGTATGTATAGTTTCTATTGTAGCACCTTACAGATTTTTAAGAGATGAGCTAAAAGAAGAATTTCCTCTTTTAGAGGTATACCTACATACAGATGAAATTAGAGGCAGAGAAAACTTTTTTGCCAATGATTATGAGAAACCAATAGATAAAAATCATATATCTATAGATACTGGAAAATTGAATGAAGAGGAAAGTTTAAATGAAATACTCAATGTTTATAGGAAGATGGCAACCGTGGCATGATGGTCACAGGTGGCTTATTGATCAAAGATTAAAAGAGAATAAAAATGTTTTAATTTGTGTTAGAGAAGTAAGTATAAATGATAATAATCCTTATGACCCAATTGAGGTTAAAAAAAATGTCGAGGAAAAATTATCAGAGTTGATTAAGCAAGGAAGAGTCAAAGTAATCATAATACCTGATGTTGAATCAATAAATTACGGCAGGGGGGTAGGATATGATGTAATTGAACATGTTCCACCATCAAAAATAGGTGCAATATCAGCAACCGAAATAAGAAAAAAAATTTTTTCAAAAAAAACATAAGTTTGATTCTTTAATTAATTAATTTGTATTATAAGAAAGCTATGAATGTAGAAATAAAAGATTTGATAAAAGAGTTAGTAAATAGAAAAATATTCATTTTAAAATTCTCAATATTGTTAATATTTTTTTCGTTCATAAATGTTGCTTTTTTTTACCAGCATGAATATACATCAGCTTCAAAAGTATATTTATCTGATAAGTCTTCTAGTCAATTATCCCTTGGAGGCTTATCACAATTTGGCATTCAGGTACCATTTTCGCAAGGATCTGCAACAAGCAAATTATCGATTTTGAATGAATTAGTTGGTTCATATAGTTTTTTAGATTCAATTTTAAAAGAGGAAGTTGCAGTTGATGATGAAAAATATGATACAATTTATAGCTATTTAAATACAGATAACAAACCTGATAGCCACCAGCTTAAAATAGATTTAGTTCAGACTTTACAAAAAAAGATTTCTGTAGTAGAAAATTATCAATCTTCATTAATCAAAATTAGTACGACAGATAAAAATAGATATTTTGCAAAAAGCTTAAATGAAGTTATAATTAAAAATTCAAATAAAATATTATCTGATTTCGATAATAAAATTGCTTTAGAAAAGCTTGAATTCATTAATAATCGAATAAAAGATGTTAATAAAGATTTATTGAAAGCTGAAAATGATTTAATGTTGTTTAAATCACAGAACAAACAAATTAATTCTTCAATTGCACTTCAATTAGAATTAGATAAGCTTTCTAGAAATGTTTCTTTTCAAACTAATATCATGACAACACTATTAGAACAAAAAGAAGTTGCAAAGATTCAAAATATTGAAGATGCTAGATCTTTTAATGTTTTAGAGCCACCGGTACTACCTTTTTATGCTTCCACAACTAGAAGATTGTATATGTTAATTATTTATAGTGTAATTAGCCTACTAATTCCAGTTTTTGTAATTACTTTAAATATTTTTTATAGAAATCTAAGTCGCAAAATAAATCAATTTTTTTAGTTATCAATTTTTTCAAATCTTAAGCTGGATATAAGAAACCAGTAAGTAAATGAAATTGCATCAGAAAAAGGGTCGGAATAAAATATATATATTATAAAAATAACCGAGAATACCGGAATCATTTGATATATAGTTTTAAGAAAAGGATCAATTTTTCTTTGAGATATTTTATAAGACATTGCACCTATTCTATAAATTATGAAAAGTAGTAGTAAAAAGCCGATTACACCTATATTTTGAATTATTCTACCAATAGTAAATTTCTTAATGTATAGTTCTTCTCCGCTAATACCACCAATTTGCTGCCTTGTAAAATCATTTCGAGTATCATATGTGAAAATATTTGAACCTAAACCGTCTCCAAAAACTATTCTAGATTTATCTTCAGAAATAAAGTTATAAAGAGCTAAAAGTGTGAGTAATCTTTCACTTAAGCTTATTGCAATACTAGCTTGATTATTGTCTAATGAAGAGATACTTTCAGCTCCCTGAGCAAAACTAAAATCATTTAAACTTATATTTTTGAAATCAAACAATTGAACTTTCCATATATTAAAAAATAGAGTTTGTAAAATAGCAATTCCAATTAAGGCAGCACTTGAAATTTTAATTATTGATAAAAAATTTAGATTCTTGATAGAATGAAGATTTTTAATAAATAAAGCCAAAGGGAAAAAATAGAAAAAAGCTTTTACTTCTCCATACAATGGAATAATTGTTAAAGACAAAATTATAATAATATATTTGGAGAATCTCCAAAATAAAGATTCAAACTTTTGATCTAATAAATAAAGAATTAAAGTTATAAGAAGAATAGACTGAAATGAATTAGATAGAAGAGTTCCAAATACTTGATCAGCTATCTTTCCTTCTACAAAATGTTGATAACCTCCGATAAATGGTTGCAAAGAAACCATCATAATCCAGTATTTAAAAATCCGCTTATATTCTTTTAAGCCAAGATTCAAATTAATTAAAATGAAATAAAAAAATACATATTTAAATAAGTATCTAATTCCTAATAGAAAATCAAATATACTGATAAAGTGAATAAAAGATCCAAAAACAGAAAAAATTATTAAGCTGATTAACATCGTTCCAAAAGGACCAGTATCAATCTGATTAATTGAAATCATTTTAGGAAAAAGACTAATCAGAAATAAAAAAAATATTATTAATTCAATTAACCAGGTTGAGGCATGCGGTAAAATATAAAGACCATCAGCCAACCAATTAATTATAAAAATTGAAAACATTAAAAGAATGATTAAATCATCTGGCTTTTTAAGGTAGATTAAAAGAAAAATAATTGAGCATAAAAGAAATATAAATGCAAATTCCATTATTCAAGTTATAGATAAAAATTAATTTTTACTAAAATATCTTAGTAGATTAGATGATTATAAATAATATAAAAATACTAAAAATTTTAAACTTAAAATCAATACATCTTTTAGGTATTGCTACCTTCTTTTATTTTCAATTATTTATTTTATTCAATCTTGAAATTTATCCAGAGAAATATACTATTATTGAATGGTATAATTCACAGTACGGTATTTTTGAAACTTTGGGTATGAGGATTGGAGAAGATAATACATTTAAAGCAACATATAGTTTTATATACCTTTTGCCCGTTTATATGATATTTTGTTTTTTTAAACTTTTATTCGTTCCTGATTTAATTGCTTTAGGTTCTTCAAATTTCATTGTTATAAATCTTCAATTATATTTATTAATTAAAATCATTAAAAAAATGAATTATAGAGTTGATAGATCAATAATTCTTTATATCATTTTTTTTATTGGAACTTTTATGTGGACAGGTATTCAGAGAATTTTTCCACATGACACTTTTATTTTATTACTTCTTTTAAAAATAATTTTTTCTAGGATGAAATTTTTATTATCAACATTTATGGTCTATGTTGAACCAGTTATGGGAACTTTTTTTATTATTTTTGATAACTTTTTGAATTCATTTTCTTTTAATAATAGAAAACTTTTTGACAAATCATTTATATTTTCATTTTTCCCAATAGTTTTAGGTTTGACATTGTGGCAATTACCAATATTATATTTAGAGAATAATATGAATATAGTAGCTGATAATTCTAGCATCATGAAAAGAATTTTTGGTCATGAAGATCCATATTTTTTCTCAAGACTCCAACTTTTGACACCTTTTCACTACTATTTACCATCATATATTCAAAGTTCCTTTGCTTCTTTTAAATTTGGAGCATTGATTTTTGCTGCATCAAATATTATTTCCCCTTTTTCTATTTACTTAATTTGGAAATACCGTTTCTTTTATAAAGAAATTTTTAATAACAGTAATCAATTATTTTTAAATGGATTATCTTTGGTTTTATCATACACACTATTTGCATTAATTTTTGCACAAGCTGCAGCTAGCCATAGATTTGATTATGATCAATTTTTTCAATTTGGCCTTCTATTAATGCTTATTCCATTATTCAGTAAAAAAGATATCATTCATTCAAAACAATTTATTATAATAATTTTATATCATTTTTTATTTGTTTTACCTTTTCTTATTTTACATTTTACAATACTAAGATAAAAAAATATATGAAGATTGATAAAAGTTTCTACTCTACTCTAAAGAAAGCAAAATTAAAGCTTTTAGAATTTCATTATATTTCCAAAACAGGGCATATAGGAGGAAACTTTTCTTCGATTGATACCATCATGACTATACAACATCTTCTAATGAAGGGTAATGATAAGTTCATTCTTTCAAAAGGTCACTCAGCAGGATCTTTGTATATATCTTTATGGAGCAAAGGATTGCTTTCGGAAGAGGAACTCAATTCATTTTCAAAAGATAACAGTATTTTAGCTGGTCACCCGAGTGGTAAAAAAGTACCTGGATTATTATTTTCAACTGGTTCTCTAGGTCACGGCCCATCTATTTCAGCTGGTCTTGCATTAGCAGAAAAATTCAAGAAAAGTAAATCCAGGATTTTTTGTCTTTGTTCAGACGGTGAGTGGCAAGAAGGGTCATGTTGGGAATTTTTAATTTTTGCATCACACCACAAGCTTGACAATCTAATCATTTATATTGATCAAAATAATCTTCAGGGTTTTGGAAAAACGCAGGATATAGTTTCATTTTCTAATATTGAGAGTAGAATTAAATCATTCAATGTTAACGTGCAGAGGGTTAACGGACATTCACCTGAACAAATTGTTGAAGCTTCAAATAATATTATTAAAAATAAGTTAAATGTTATCATTCTTGATACTATCAAAGGTAATAATCTTCATTTTGCAAATTTGCTAGAAAGTCATTATTTACCAATCAATGAAGAGCAATATAAAGAAGCTAAAAAAAACATAGAAGATTTGGATTTTTAAAATGAGAAACGAGTTTGCTAAACAAATAATTGAGCTAGGGAATAATGAGAAATATATTTTTTTAAGCGGAGATTTAGGTTTTATGGCGTTAGAAGAAGTTGCTAAGAAATTCAAAAAGAGATTTATTAATTGTGGCGTATCAGAACAAAATATGATTGGAGTTGCTGCAGGATTGGCTAAATCAGGCTTTAATGTTTTTGCTTATAGTATAGCACCATTTATTTATGCAAGACCTTTTGAGCAAATAAGAAATGATATAATGTTTCATAATCTTCCAGTATGTTTAGTTGGAAATGGAGGGGGATATGCATATGGATATATGGGCCCAACACATCATGCATTAGAAGATTGTGGTGTGATGAATGCTCTTGGATTAAGAGTTGTTGCACCAATTTTTGATATAGATTTAAAAAGTATTGTAAATAATATAGATTCTCCAACTTATTTAAGGTTGGGTTATCAGATTGTACCAGAAAATATAGAAATACCTCAATACGAACCGTGGAGAAGATTAGAGAATAATGATAGTAAAAATATTTTTATTGGGTTTGGACCTATTGCAGGATTGCTTTGGGATACGATTCGAAATTTTCCAAAAAATGAGAGACCTTGCTTATGGGGTGTTAGTGAATATTCAAATGATGTACCTATAAACTTTTTTGAAAACTTAAACGATAAAAATTTATTTATTTTTGAAGAGCATATTGAAAATAGTGGTATAGCAATGCACATATCACATATTTTACAGAAAAAGAGAATAAATATAAAAAAAATGATGAATTTTTCAGCTCATGGATACCCTAAAAACAAATTTGGTTCTCAAAATTATCATAGACATAAAAGCCGTCTAGATAAAGAATCAATTATTAAATTAATTAAGGAAATTAATGGCAAATAATAAAGTAAATGAAATTGATGGTCCAATACTAATTATAGGAGCTAGTGGATTTATTGGCTCTAATTTACTTAGATATATTCAAAATTTCAGAAATGATGTTTTTGGTACTTCATTTTCGGGATCAGGATGGAGACTTGATGATATAAGTTCCAATTCTATTATTCATTTGAATAAATATGATAAATCAAATTTTCTTGACGTAATAAATAAAATTAACCCTAAAACAATTTATGATTGTTCATCATTTGGCGCTTATTCATTTGAAGAAGACGCAGAATTAATTCACAAAACTAATTTTTTAAGCTTAATTGATATATTTGAAATATTGAAAGATAGAAATATTTCATCTTTTATTCATGCAGGTTCATCCTCAGAATATGGGTTGAATTCTAATCAACCTGCAGAAAATTCTGAAATGGTTCCAAATAGTCAGTATTCAGTAAGTAAAATTGCAGCATCTAACTTAATTAATTATTATGGAAAAATTAAAAATCTTCCTGCCGTAAATCTTAGACTGTATTCTGTTTATGGTCCTTATGAAGATAGTTCGCGACTGATACCAACATTATGCAAGGAAGCTCTTGATAAAAAGTTACCAATATTTGCAAATAAAAATATTTCTCGTGATTTCATTTTTATTGATGATGTAATTGACTCATTTATAGAAACATCTTTAGCTATGAATGCTAAAATTTTTGGAGAGTCATTTAATGTAGGTACTGGAGTTGAGACAACATTATTAGATGTTGCCCGGGTTTCGAAAAGCCTATTTGATATTTCTGAAAAACCGCAATTTAAGGAAAATGCAAAGAGATCATGGGATACAGAAAACTGGTCTGCTAATACAAATAAGATTGAACAGCAAATCGGATGGAAAGCTAAAATAACCTTTGAGAAGGGCTTAAAAAAGAGTTTTGATTGGTGGAAAGAAAATTCTGAAAAAAGAGATTTTACATCTTTATCAAAACAATCATCTTTGAGTGGAGAGAAAAATTCAATTTCAGCAATTATTGCATGTTATAAAGATAATCAAGCTATACCAATTATGTACGAAAGATTAGTTGATACATTTGAGAGAAATAATATTGATTATGAAATAATATTTGTAAATGATTGTTCACCAGACAATTCTCATGATATTATCAAAGATCTTTCATCAAAAAATCCAAGAGTCATTGGCATCACTCACTCAAGAAATTTCGGTTCTCAAGCAGCTTTTCTCAGTGGTATGGAAATTTTTAATAAAGAGTCCTGTGTATTATTGGATGGAGATTTACAAGACCCCCCTGAACTCATTGAAGAATTTATAATTAAATGGAGAGAAGGATATGATGTAGTTTATGGAGATAGAGTAAAGAGAGAAATGCCATTTTATATTGAATTCTTTTATAAATCATTTTATTTCATTTTCGACAAAATGAGTTCATTAAATATTCCAAGAAATGCAGGAGATTTTTCATTAATAGATAAAAAAGTTGCAAGATGGATTGTTGAATGTGATGAAAGAGATTTTTTTCTTAGAGGTATAAGAGCTTATGTCGGATTTAAACAAGTTGGAGTAGAGTATATAAGAGCTGAAAGAATGTTTGGTAAAAGTACGAATAATCTTTTTAAAAACATTGGATGGGCTAAAAAGGCTATATTTTCATATTCAAGCTTACCATTGCATATCATTACATCTATAGGTTTTTATACAACTATTATGACAATCATTCTTGGTTCCTATTCAGTCTTTATGAGATTTTATAATCCAGCGGATGTCCCAAGAGGAATAACTTTTTTATCACTTCTGATAATGTTTTTTGGCTCTTTGTCTATTCTTGGTTTAGGATTACTGGGTGAATACATTGGTAAAATTTTAGAAGAAGCTAAAAGAAGACCTAGATATATTAGAAATAAAATTATTTTGAGAGGTAATGAAAGAGACTCTTTCAATTAAACTGTGAATAAAAATTTTAATTCAACTAAAAGAAATTGTCCTGTTTGTGATTCTTCAAACATAAATGCTAAAATTTTCTTAGAAGAAAATTATGTTCCCGAAAAAATAAATAAATACACATATGCATCGAGAAAAAATCCTGAATTTATGTGTTACGAGCTAGTTGAATGTAATGTTTGTGATTTAGTATATGCAAATTCACCACCATCAGTTGAAGAGTTATCAAGTTTGTATCATGAAGCTGAATTTGATAGCAACGACGAAGCCAATGAAGCTGCAAAGTCATATATAATATCATTAGATGAAATTTTAAACGAAATAAATAAAAAAAATACTGCAATTGATATTGGTACAGGAACAGGAATTCTTCTTGATAAATTAAAAGAAAGAGGTTTTAAAAAAGTAATTGGAGTAGAACCATCGAAGCCACCAATTAATCATGCTCCAGAATATAGAAAAAAATGGATAATTCACGACATTTTTAAAAAATCTTACTTTAAAGAAAACTCAATTGACTTGATATTTTGTGCAATGACAATGGAGCACGTAAGAGATCCAAAAGATATAACATTAGATGCTTATGATTTATTATCAAATGGTGGCGCTGTTGCTTTTGTAGTTCATGATAGAAGATCTTTAGTTAATAGGATTCTTGGGAAAAAATCTCCAATAATAGATTTAGAACACTTACAAATTTTTTCTAAGAAAAGTATGTTTGAACTTTTAGATAGATGTGGTTTTGATAATATAAAAATCAAAAGTTTTAAGAATACATATCCTTTAAAATATTGGGTTAGGTTAACACCATTACCCAATTTTTTAAAAAATATTATTATTAGAGTTTTGCAATTGCTATTAATTGATAAGATAAAAATTTCAATAAATGTTGGGAATATGCTAGCTTGTGGCTTTAAAGTTTCTAAAAAAAATAAATAATAATCAATTTTTCAGATTTATAATTGCTGGAGGAATAAATACCCTATTTGGATGGATGGTTTTTGCTTCAGCCTTTAACTTCAGCAATAATATTTCTATTTCCCTTATTTCAAGTACTGTTTTAGGCGTTTTTTTTAACTATCTAACTTTTGGTGGATATACTTTTAGAAAATATTCGAGAGCAATATTTATCAAATTTATTTTATGTTATATATTAGTTTATATAATTAATCTTTTAGTACTCACATCACTTCAAAATTATTTTAGTGTGATTTTAGCTCAACTTATTCTGTTGCCAATTATGGCTTTGTTGTCTTACTTAATTATTAAAAATTTTGTTTTTTATTAGTTTTTATATTATAAATTATCTTCATGGGCATCTTAAAAAAAATTTTTAAAAGGCTTCGTTTGTATATTCAAAAACCTGGTGAACTTTTTAGATATGGTTCACCTAAATTAAGGTCTATTTATAATTCTTTATGTAAGTTGATGTTTTATTTTTCATTCAAGAAAAGAAAGGATTTTTTAAATCATAATATTTCTGATTCAATAATTATTAATGACGGTTATCTAAAAACTTCTAAATTAAATGATAGTATTTTAGTAAATAGTGCTGTTAATTCCGCTTCACTTTTAGTTGATAGCTATCTTGAAAATAATAATTCTCAAAATCAAAAAAAATCATATTTACAAACAATTCCATTTGGTGATGATTTTAACCTTGAACATCCGATTATGAAACTTGCTCTATCAGATAGTTTAGTTAATGTCGCTACAAAGTATTTAGGCTTTCTACCAATTCTTAGTCAAATTAGAGTTTGGTATTCCCCGAATGATTCTCAAAAATCTGAAGGAAGCCAACTTTATCACCTTGATTATGCTGATATAAATCAAGTCAAAGTTTTCCTTCCAATTGATGAGATTGATGAAAATACTGGTCCATTAACATTTGTAGCAGCTTCAAGCTCAAAAAATATTTGTGATAATATTAATTATAAGCTTACTAATGATGAAATAAGAGTCCCTGATGAGGTTGTTAAAAAATATATTAGTGAAAATGATGAGATTAAAGCAACTGGATCTCCAGGTGATGTAGTTTTCGTTGATACTAGTGCTTGTCTTCATTATGGAAGTCGAGGAGCTACAAAACCAAGAAAAATCTTAATGATTCAATATATCAGCCCTTTTTCCTTTAGTTTTCCTTTATTTTATAAAAATAAAACAACCTTTTCATATTTATCAAAAGATAATTTAAATGATAAAGAAAAATTTCTCTTAGGATCATTATAATTATTAAGATGATTAAAGAAAAAATTAAGGAACTTGCCAACGAGCAAAAATGGAATCATAATATTACCTTACCTGATGGCACTCAAACAAGTCCTGGTGAACAAATTTCACATGGAAAAAATTTAGTAAAATGGGGAAGAATAGAATCCATACTTGACATTTTAGATTTAAAAAATAAAAATGTTCTTGATTTAGGCTGCAATGAAGGATTTTTCTCTTTTAAAATGGCTGATAAAGGTGCAATTGTTAGTGGAGTTGACATTGATAAATTAAGAATTAAAAAAGCTAACTTTGTCAAATCAGTTTTTGATGTTAATAATCCAAAATTTGATATTGTAGATATTTACTCCGATAAATTTAAAAATCTTGAGAATTTTGATTTTTGTTTATGCATGGGCTTTGTTCATAGAATACCTGACCCATATTCTGCAATAAAAGCAATTGCCGATAAAACCGATACCATTCTTTTTGAATGGAAAGCTTTGAAGCAGGGGCACCATAACGATTCTATTGCAAAATTTTCTGAAAAAGATATTGATGATGTAGATTATTATGGCACAGAATACTGGCTGTTAACATATAAAGCTTTAGAAATAATCTTAAGAAGAAACAAATTTAAATTTTTTTATAGAATAGATGATCCGAGGCAACGAAGAGCTATATTGGTAGCTAGTAAAAATAATCACAAATTATTTTTAGAAAAAGATCATATAGTTCATCGAGGAAGGCTTATCACATTTTTAAGTCATACAAAAAAATATTTATTAACTATTATTAAAATTCTTCAAGGAAAAATCAATTCCTAGTTTTTTTAAAAAACTTTATTGGTGGCTAGGAAATATATACAGATTTATAACTGGTATATATTTCCAAAAGCGCGTCAAATTCAATGACGCATCTACAATTTTTTGTTCTTCTTTTTCAAAAGAATCAGGTTGGAACCATTTAATTGAGACCCTGAAAGAATATGATCAAAATAATGAAATAAATTATAAGGATACAACTATGTATCGCTTTCTTAAGAACTTTAAACCAAAAAGTATCTCGCACTTCGTTAATTCTGATGATCCTTTACCAATTTTTACATATCCATGGGGAACTTTTAAAAAAAATGAATCTAAAACTACAAAAAAAAGAGAATTCTCTAGATTTTGTGGACCATCAACAGATGAATTCATTAAAGAAGAATTTAATAGAACAATAAAGCTTTATAATAAAATTTGCAAAGAAGGTTATAAGCCTTGGTCTAATTATAATAGACACATTGGAGGTACTTTTTTAATTAAAAAAAATGGTTTAAAAAAGTTTATTGTTCTTCAAGGGAATCATAGAATGGCAATTTTATCACATCTAGGCTATTCTGAATCTATTTCAATTAGAAACATAAAAGGCTACAAATTTAAAATCTTTGAAAAGAACCTAAAAAATTGGCCATTAGTTAAAATCAATGAATGCACTGAAAAGCATGCCCTAGAAATATTCAATTTATACTTTAAAGAAAACGGTAGTCACATCAAAAAAATGCTATACTCTTAATTATATGACAAATCTTCATTTAAAAAATTGTATAGTTTTTTAACAATAGTTTTTGGGTTTTCAAAATACACAAATAAAATCATTACTATAAATAAGCAAAAAAGACCTATGGATGCGAGCGGATTTAAGTCATTTAGTAAAATAAAATAAGGGAGCAAAAAGGTCAAAAAAGCCGCTATAAAATTACCAGCCATAGTTTTAATAATATTAATTTTTGATTTGAAAAAAAACATTGACTGAAAATGCATAGATATTTTGTATATACTTAGTCCAAAAATATATGCAACTAAAAAATAGTTAACTTGTTTATCTCCTATTTCAGAATTTGATATAAGAGTAAATAAAACTAAAATCATAAATGCAATAATATTCCTATTAAAAAATTTTTCATATGCGTTAATAAAAAAATCATTTATTTGAATGCTACTCTTTATTGAAAATAAAAGAGCTAATAGAGGAATAATTATAAGTGTTTTTTCTAATTCATTAAAAAAAATAGGTACAAGAAAAAACATACTTATTGAAAAGCAGTTCATAAGAAAACAAAAAAGTATAGTATTACCAAATGACAAATTCATTAAATCATTAGACTTTAAAGTAGACATTTCTTTTAAAAGATATATCCTTCTTTCAACAACTAAATAATATGGACCAAGTAATTGAGAAAGTGCATTAAATATCCCAGTAAGAAATCCAATTTCTCCAATAGTAGTTTTCGAAAAGCTTAAACCAAGAAATGTCATAAAAATAGTAAATAAAATGTCAGTAAATTTTTTACTTACAAGCATAGAGATTCCAAGACTAAGATTGTTTTTGAGAATGCTTGTGCTGAAAAAATTAAAATTAAAAATTTGTAAATTTTTACTTCTGCAGAACCAAATCAAATTAATTGCATTTACAGCATTAATTAGTAAGCCTGCAGCAAAGTATCCTTCAAGCTTGTAAAAGTATATCAATATCATAGAAAAAATAGGAAAAAATATTCTTACTAAAGCAGAGTTAACCGTTTTCTTTGTAAACTCACCTATTGATTTTAAATGACTATTTATTAATGTTGCTACTTGTGAAAAAAAAGCTGTCAAAAATACCAGACATAAATTAAATCTTGAAAAACCATAAATATCTTCATCAAAAAAATAAATAAGAAATAGAATAAAAAAAGCAAACAATAATGTGTGAACAGTAAGATGAAATAAGTTTGTAACGGATCTGTATTTTGCTATTTCCTCAAAATCTTCCTTAGCTTGAAGTTTTGGTATTTTTCTTGGCAAAGCATAACTTATTCCAAGAAAAAAATATGAATAGTATTGAATTATCAAATTAAGAAATACAAATATTCCTAAAAGTTCTAATCCAAGCAATTTTAATGATACTATCTTAAGAGAAAAATTTAATGCCTTACCAATGAAAATACCCGAAGAGTGAAAAAAACCATTTTTTAATAAATCTCTTATTTTTATTTGTCCTTGCAATTATAATCCCTTAATTATTTTAAATACTTTTTATTGTGTATAATTAAAATAAATTAAGACATTAAAAATAGAAAAAGTAATATAATGATTCAAAAATCAGTATATAAAAATGAAAAAATAAAAGTATTATCAAGATTAAATAATTTTACCGACGACAATCTTGAATATTCACTTGTAGAAGGTCAAAATAAATCTCTATTTGCAACAATCTTTGCTATATATATAAAAGATCTCTTTAACTATAATTTTTCAAAAGAAGAGAAAAATTTTTACAAAAATTATTTTAATGAGATTCAAGATAGAAATAATGGGTTTTTTTATGATCCCAACTACTTAAAAACTGATAATCCAATTTATGATAAAAAAACAATGCAATTAACAACATTTATTCTATCTGCTTTCAACATTCTTGGAATTGAGCCCTTATATGAGATAAGGCATAATTTAAAAGATCAAAAAACTCTAAATAAATATCTAAACAATGTTGGAGTAAGGGATGGGAAGTTAGGATCGGGTAATTTTGCTATGTTTGCTGGTATTCTTATTTCAGATGATAAACTAAATTCCAAAAGCAATATATTAGATTATTGGTTTCAATATCATGATTCAAATTATAATAAATTAAATGGTGTATGGACTGCTGGAATACAGACTTTTTCACAATGGTCATATCAAAATGCATTGCATCAATTAATGATATATGAATATTGGGAAAAAGATTTCAAAAATACCAATCAACTAATAGATATTATTATTAAAAATGTTGATAAAAATGGCACATTTTCTTTATTGCCCGGTGGAGGAGCATGTTGTGATTATGATGCAATACATATACTAAATGTTTATGGCATTAAAAAGAAATATAGGGAAAATGAAATTATGAGTATTTTTAATAAAACATATAAACATTTATTAAATATGAGTAATCAGGGATTTTGTGAAAATAATTATGTTCAAAATCTTTCATTGTCAAAAGATTTTTCGAAATTTTATAATAGAAATTTTATTTCTACAATTTTTCGTATTAGAGAATTTCTACAATCTAAAAGACAAAATTTTAAACATCATCCACATTGGTCCAAAGAACCAATTAGTTTGAATAAAGAAGATTTATGGAGTATTTGGTTTAGATTATTAGTTATTTCTGAAATAGAAAGTGTAACTATAGAATATACAGATTGGAAATTCCAGCACTATCCAGGTTTAGGGATTTTAAAAAAACAAAAATGAAAAAAAATATATTATTTATTAGTTACATATATCTTGATATTCATACATGTAAAACTTCCAGGTTTTCTATCCTAAAAGAGCTTAATAAACTTGGGAATGACTGCACCCTCCATGCAGCTTGTATTGACAGTGAAAAAGTTGAGGAGGTAGATAATTTAAATTTATCATTCGTATCACTTCCGGGATTACAGATTTTAAATTTTATTGCTTATCAGATTAAATCTTTCTTTTTAATTCCTACGATTATTTTCAATAAAAAAATTGATACTATAATTTGCGATATAAACTCAACTCCATCAATTTCTGTTCTTTTAATTCTTAAAAAAATGAAAATAATTAATATAAATTTTATCTTAGACTTTAGATCAAACATTATGCATGATAGGGAAAGTAAATTCCAGAATTTTTTGAAAAAATATTACTTAATTATCATTCTAAGATTCTCAAATTTTTTTTATGATGGATTTACATTCATAACCAAAAGTTTTAAAGATGTATTGGAAAAAACTTATAATATTAGTTTTGATAAATACATTTTTTGGTCTTCAGGGGTACCAAATTATTTTCTCGAAAAGAAAACTTTAAAGAAAACCGATAATAATTTTATTATTTTACATCATGGTCATTTAGAGAGGGGAAGAGGAATCATAAGATTAATTAACTCAATGAAATACATAGATAATCATCTGCGCGATAAAGTTATTTTAAAAATTGCAGGAAGTGGAAATTTAGAAAATCTCATAAATACTTTATCAAAACAAAAAGAATACAAACTTGAATTTTTAGGAGTCATAAATCATACAGATATTGTTAGTTTAATAGATAATTCAGATTTGTGTATTGTTCCATTTGATAAATCAATAGGTAATGAAACTTCAAGTCCACTAAAGTTGATGGAATATGTTTCAAGAGACAAACCGATAATTGCTACAAGGCTAGAAAATTTTATAAATGATTTTGCAGATTATGATAGATTGTTTTTTATGAAAGATAATACCCCAGAATCCATTGCATATTCTATAGATAAATATATTTTAAATTTTAATATAGATGAAGAACTAAACAGCCAAGGAAAAAATATCATAAAAAGAAAATTTACCTGGGAAATACAAGCAAAAAAAATAGATAGTTTTCTGGAAAGTTTTTATAGAAATGAATAAAAAAACAATCGCTTATTTTACCACATCTTCGACAAATCTTGGTGTTTTTAATCAGCTTGTTCAGCTGGCAATAAATCTTGATAGAAAATCCTTTACTCCAATATTTATATTATCAAATGATGTAATTGAGAATCACTTAACCGCTCAATTGAAAAAAAATAATATTCAAGTACTAAGTTTAAATTCTAATCGATACTATCATTTTTTTCAAATATTTAAACTAATAAAAATTTTAAAAAAAAATAATGTTCATATTATTCACACAAGATTAAGAAGATGTGATTTCTATGCCAATCTTTCAAAATTATTCTACAGAACTCGCGTTATAAATCATATTGTTGATGATCATTTTGATCATTTTAATACATTTCATAAATATTTTTCTAGATCTTTAGGCTTTATTTATAAAATTGTATCAAATTTTTCAGATGCAATTATTGCAAATAGTAAGGAAAATTTTAATCATCATAAATTATCAAAACAAAATACATTTTTTTTAAATAATGGGATTGATAGCGATAACTATAGAAGAGATAATTCTTTTAGAAATCAATTATTGATTAAGCATTCAATAAGTAAGAGTGCTTTAAATGTTGGATTCGTTGGAGAGTTTAAAAAAATAAAAGGTATTGATCTTCTCATAGAAATAATAAAAGAATTTAAAAATAACAAAAATATAAATTTTATAATCTGCGCAGGTGGTGACTATTTGAGGGAAGAATTTGATAATGAATTTAGTGATTACAACAATGTTTTTAATCTTGGTTTTGTTACTAATCTAAACGAATATTATTCACTTTTTGATGTGCAAATTTATACATCATTAAGTGAGGGAATGCAGAATGTTATGTTGGAATCCTTTTCATCAGGAAATCCAGCAATCTGCCCTGATGCTCCAGGATATTCAAGTCTTGTTGATTCTAATAAAGGTTTCTTAATCGACAGAATTAAAGATGCGTATGTTGAAAAAATATTTTTTTTAGAAAGCAGTCCAAATATTCTCAAAGAAATGTCCTTAAACTGTCGACGAGATATGAAAAATGAACATAACTTTAATAAACTTTCAAAAAAATTAGAAAAAATTTATAAATCCTTAGTATGAAAAAAATAGATACAGCAATTATAATCGTAAATCATAACCATAAAAAGAGTATTATTAAGCTAATTGATTCTATTTATACTCATAATGATTTAGAAACCACTAAAATAATTTTTATACAAAATAAGCCATCAAATTTTATTAAAAACTATACTAAAGATTTTGATGAAATAGTTTTTGTTGAAAATAAAAATATACAAGGTTTTTCTCGTAATGTTAACGATGCTATTCATATAGCTAAATCCATGTTTAATGTAAATTATTTTTTATTACTTAATCCTGATATTGTATTAAAAAATAATATACTTTCTCCTTTTATTAAAATGATTGATAACAATAAAGAAATTGGTATTATTGGGCCAAAGTTATTGAATGATGATGGATCAATTCAATACTCATGTAGAAAATTTTATAGCTTACAATATGTTTTTATAAGAATGTTTAGGTTAAATTTTATTTTTGGTAATGAAATAGAAAATAATATTTTAATGAAAAACTTTAATCATGATGAGAGATCTGATGTTGACTGGATTTCTGGAGCTGCAATGTTTTTTAATAAAGAGTTCTTAAATAAAGTTGGAATTTTTGATGATGAAAATTATTTTATGTACGGCGAAGATCAAGACATATGCTTAAGGACTTGGCATAATAATTTAAAAGTAGTTTATAGCCCTCAGGTAGAATGTTTTCACTCCTACGGAAGAAAAGGATCATCACTTAAGATTAGTAAGTATAGCTTTTATCAGCTCTTCAGTACAATTAGAATGTTTATCAAGTTTAAATTCAATCTTAATAGATAGTATTTTTAAATATATTTTTTATTTATCAAGATTTTTATTATTATAGTTAATTGATTCTAAGGTAATGAAAAGGATTTCTTAATGTATAAAATCGGAATAATAGGTAAAGGTTTTGTTGGCTCAGCAGTCTCCAACGGATTCTCTCCAAATACTGGCTATAATAATGCTACAATAAAAATCTATGATAAGGATGAATCCAAATCTTTGAATAGTCTTGAAGAAACAGTAAATGAATCTGATTTTATTTTCTTGTCGCTCCCAACTCCTTCAAATAAAGACGGATCTATTTCCCTAAAAATATTACATGATAGTTTATCCTCTATTAATCAAGTTAACACAAGTACTAAGAATATATTACTTTTGCGCTCTACAGTAGTTCCAGGTACATCGAGAATATTGCAAGATAAATATAAAAATATTAGAATAGTTTTTAATCCTGAGTTTTTAACTGAAAGATCAGCTTTTCTTGATTTTATAAATCAATCTAGAATTATTTTAGGTGGAGAGCCAGAGCATACTGCTAAAGTTGCTGAGCTTTATCATGATAGATTTGGTCAAAATATACCAATCATTCAATCAAATTATGAAACTGCTGAATTAATTAAGTATATGAACAACTGTTTTTTTGCTACAAAAGTATCATTCTTAAATGAAATGAAATTAGTTTCAGATTCTGTCGGTGCAAATTGGGAAGATGCACTAGATGGATTCATATTAGATGGTCGCATCGGTCATTCACACATAAATGTTCCTGGACATGATGGAAAGTTTGGTTTTGGCGGAAGTTGTTTTCCAAAGGATGTGCAAGCCTTAATTGCTTTTGGTAAAAGCATAGGATTAAACTTAAATACTTTAGAGGGAGCTTGGACTACAAACATAGAAGTCAGACCTGAGAGAGATTGGGAAGAATTGAAAGGTAGAGCTATTGTTTCTGATGATTAATAGAATCGTCAATTGATTTAATAAAATAGAAAATTGTGAGATATTCAAAAACTAAATTAAAATTTTTTAACCTTAGGTGGACTGAACCAGGCACAATGATATTGGTACACAAAATATTGAAAATAGTTAAATGATTGTCTCAAGAACACCATTTAGGGTCACTTTAGGAGGTGGTGGAACCGATCTTCCAAGCTATTACAAAAATCATGGAGGGTTCATCTTCAGTTTTTGTTTATCTAAATACATGTATATTTGTGCTAATCGTCCATCAGCTGATAACTTAATTAGATTAAGATATAGTACATCTGAATGTGTCGAATCTGTTGAAGAGCTGAAGCATGATATTGCAAAAGCATGTTTTAAAAGGACAGGTATTTCTTCAAGAATCGAAGTTGCATCTTTATCAGATATTCCGGCTGGATCAGGATTAGGTAGTTCCAGTACATATGCTGTTGGTTTATTAAATGCTTTATATTCAATCAAAGGTGAATATAAAAGTTTAGAATTTTTAGCGGACGAAGCATGCACTATTGAAATGGATATTCTAAAAAAACCAATGGGAAAGCAAGATCAGTATTTATCAGCAATTGGTGGATTTTTAAGGCTTGATATAGATAAGAATGGGGTAGTGACTCCTACAAAAATTAAGCTAGAAAAATCAATTATGAATGAACTTAACAGAAACTTACTTATCTTTTATACAGGACAACAAAGAAAAAATAATAAAATTCTAAATGAACAAGATCAGTCCACCAAGAACAATAATAAAGAAGTGCTTGATTCTTTACATTATATCAAACAATCAGGATATAAAATTTTAGATATTGTTCAATCTGGGGATCTTGATGAATTAGGTATTATGTTTAAAGATCATTGGGAGATGAAAAAAAAGTTATCTTCAGGAGTTACAAACGATAAAATCGATTCTATCTATAATACTGCTTTAAAAAATGGCGCAATTGGAGGTAAAGTATCAGGTGCTGGTGGTGGAGGATTTTTTACTTTTTACTGCAATAAAGAACATTCAAAGTTAAGAGCAGCCATGAAAGAAAAAGGCTTACTAGAACTAGAATATTCCTTTGACTTGGATGGATCAAAAATTATTTCGAATCACGGATAGTTATCAGTTTTATGATATCTAGCTATAAAAATAAAGCTATTTTTTTTGATAGAGATGGTACTATAAATAATCCAGTTTATAGAGATAATGGTTTTTTTTCTCCTAGAATATTTAATGATTTTTCTATTTATAAAGATGTGAAAGAGTGTATAGATTTTTTAGTTGATAATAATTTTTTAATATTAATTATTTCAAATCAACCAGATATCTCAAGAAAAAAAATGGAAATGAGTCAATTAGAAAAAATGAACAATCAAATAAAAGATTTATTTCATGTAGATGATATATATTATTCTTTTGATAGTGATGTTTATAAAGATGGAACTAAAAAACCCTCTCCTAAGATGTTATTTGATGCAAGAAAAAAGTGGAGTATTGACTTCTCAAGAAGTTATTTCATTGGCGATACTTTAATTGATAAAGAATGCGCTCAGAATGCAGGAGTTCCTTTCATCCTTATTTCTAGAGAACATAATAAAGACTTAGACTCTGAAATGAAAATAAATGATTTACGTCAGATAAAAAATGTTATAAATATATATGATTAATAAGCATCAAATAACAAGTAAATTTTCTTATTGGTTTATCAAAAGGTTTTTTGATATAGTATTTGCAATAATTTTATCAATTTCTCTATCGCCATTATTATTAATGATTTCTTTGGTTATTTTAATTTCAAATGGATTCCCTATTTTTTATAAATGTGAATGGCATGGAATTCAGGGAAAAAGATTTGATGGATATAAATTTAGAACAATGCATAAAAATGCTCATTCAGAGAGAGAAGACCTACAACATTTGAATGAGATGGATGGTGCAGTATTTAAAATATCTAATGATCCGAGAATAATAAGATTTGGAAAACTGTTAAGGAAGTTTAGTTTGGATGAATTACCACAGATTTATTCTGTTATAAAAGGAGATATGAGTTTTATTGGGCCAAGACCTTCTATGACTGACGATTATTTAAAATATGAAGACAAGCATTACCAAAGGCTAAGCGTTGTTCCAGGAATATCCTGTCTCTGGCAAGTTTCTGGAAGGAATGAAATAGATACTTTTGATGACTGGGTCAATTTAGATTTGGAATATATAGACAATTGGTCTTTATGGTTAGATACTAAAATTTTTTTTAAGACAATTATTGTAGTTTTAAAAGGCTCAGGTAAATAATAAAAATCTTTGTATCATTAATTTAATATTAGCGTAATTTTTAGCTAATATAACGAAAAAGAGGAATAATGAATTTTTCATCAGAATACTTAAATGAATGTATAGAAATTTGTAAAGCAATTAATCCTGATAAAATTGAAAATATGGCAGAATTAATCAATTCTGTTCGCAAAGACAAAGGAAGAATATTTTTTCTAGGAGTCGGAGGTGGAGCTGGGCATGCCGGACATGCTGTTAATGATTTTCGTAAAATATGTTCTATTGAAAGCTATGCTCCAACCGACAACGTATCAGAATTAACAGCTAGAGTTAATGATGATGGATGGGATACATCTTATGTCAATTGGTTAAAAGGGTCGCATTTAAGTAATAAAGATATGCTATTTATTTTTTCAGTTGGCGGTGGAAATCTTGAAAAAAATATAAGTGTTAATATTTTAAAATCACTTCAACTTGGAAAAGAAGTTGGTTCAAAAATATGTGGTGTTGTAGGTAGAGATGGGGGATATACAGCACAAGTTGCTGATGAGTGTATTGTTGTTCCAACTGTTAATCATGCAAACGTTACTCCTCATACAGAGGCTTTTCAGGCAGTTGTATGGCATTTACTTGTTGCACATCCACTGTTATTAGCAAATGAAATGAAATGGGAGTCAGTAAAATGAATGATTTAAAAGTTAAAATATATGCTGATGGAGCAGATCTTGAAGCTATGAAAAGAATGGATTCAGAAAACTTAGTTTCAGGATTTACAACAAATCCAACTTTAATGGCAAGAAATGGTATAGAAAATTACCTAAGTTTTGCAAAACAAGTTTTAAATGAAATTTCTGATAAATCCATATCTTTCGAAGTATTTTCAGATGATTTAGATGATATGTATCGTCAAGCTTTGATTCTAAGAGATTTAGGTGAAAATGTTTGGGTTAAAATTCCTGTCACAAATACAGAATCAATTTATACTTACGATTTAATCCATAAGCTTAGTCATGAAGGTGTAAAAATCAACGCGACTGCATTATTTACAAAAAATCACATAGATAATGTTTATGAATCTTTAAATAAAGATATTGAATCTATTATTTCAATTTTTGCTGGCAGAATTGCCAACGCAGGAATTGATCCAGAATTAACTATGAAATATGCTTCAGATTTAACAAGTGAACATCCAAAAGTCGAAACTTTATGGGCTAGTTCTCGTGAAGTTTTCAATGTAATGCAAGCTGAAAGGTGTAATACCGATATTATTACTTTACCATTTAAATTAATTGATGCTTACAAGAAAGAAGTTGGAAAAGATTTAGACGAGTTTTCTCTTGAAACAGTTAAAATGTTTTATAAAGATGCTAAGGCATCAGGCTACTCTTTATAAAGAGTCAATTTTTTCTTCAATATACTTTGATATAATATGTCCTACAAGAATATGCATTTCTTGAATTCTTGCTACATTGCTATTAGGTGCTTTAAGTGTTATACAGTCTATTTCATTAATTTTTCCACCATCGTCGCCTGTCATTGCCACAACATTTAATCCATTTGATTTTGCATAATTAATAGCATTTAGAATGTTTTGACTATTACCTGATGTTGAAATTGCAATTAATAGGTCGCCTTTTTTTCCTACAGCTTCAATTTGTCTTGAAAAAATATGTTCAAATCCAAAGTCATTAGCAATTGCGGTCAAATTAGATATATTGGACGATAAAGATATAGAGGGAATAGCTTTTCTATTCTTTTCAAATTTTCCAACTAGTTCAGAAGATATATGAATACTATCGCTTGCACTTCCACCATTTCCACATAATAAAATAGTGTTGCCATTTTGGATTGTTTTTAAAGATAAAGAGCAAATTTCTTCTATAACATCACTTAAATCTAGAAGATTGTTTGCAGTACGAATATGATCATTAATGATATCTTTAATATCGATATTCATCTTTCTTAAATGGACCCTCAACATTCACGCCAATATAATCTGCTTGGTCTTCTGTTAAGATTGTCAAGTCTGCATCTAAATGCTCAAGGTGTAATCTTGCAACTTCTTCATCTAGTTCCTTAGGTAGATTGTATAATCCAACTTCAGGTTTTTCTTTAGCCAAAAATAGCTGAGCTAATACTTGATTTGCAAACGATGTTGACATAACAAAACTCGCATGTC